>BNJT01001025.1_pt1 | contig 28398 bp, 44 predicted proteins | sample 8540491 | NCBI WGS metagenome assembly BNJT01 (sample SAMD00202455, study PRJDB9452) | human saliva metagenome | host: Homo sapiens | reverse complement strand
AAAATGATTTAATTATCGCATGGGCGATATTGTGAAATATTTATATTAAAGAGGTATAAACATGAGTGAAGTAAAAAAACATTTGTGGCTGGTCATAAAAGTCCTGATACTGATTCTATTTGTTCTGCTATTTCATATGCTAATTTATTAACACAAATGGGTACAGCTGCTACTCCTGTATGTGCTGGTGATGCTAACAAAGAAACTAAATATGTTTTGGCTCACTTTGGTTTTGAACATCCACAAATCGTAACTAATTGGGAAGATTTTGCTCCTAATGGTGGCGATTTATATCTGACTGACCACAATGAATCAAAACAAATTATTGATGGTTACAAATCTATGAACATGTGTGGTGTTATCGATCATCATCGTATAGGTGATTTTGAAACTGATGGTCCTGTATTTATTCGCATGGAACCAGTTGGCTGTACAAATACAATTTTGACGAAACTTTACATTGAAAATAATCAAGAGATTCCTAAAAATATTGCAGGTTTAATGTTGTCTGCCATTATTTCTGACACTGTATTATTCCGCTCTCCAACATGCACGGAAACAGATAAAGAAATGGCTCATAAATTGGCTGCTATTGCTGGTGTAGATATTGAATCTTATGGTTTAGAAATGTTGAAAGCTGGTGCAGATATTTCTGATTTAACAAATGATCAAATCGTGCGTACTGATATGAAGGAATTCTCTGAAGCAGGCCAAACGATTTCTATTGGTCAAATTTCTGTAATGGATACAACTGATGTATTGGCAAAACAAGCTGAATTAGTAGCTGCTCTAGAATCTCTACGTACTGCTAACGGCTATGCTGCATCTTACATTATGGTTACAAATATTCTTGATGAAAGCACAACACTGATCTATAGCGGCGACGTAGAATCCGTTGTTGTTAATGCATTTGGTAAAGATGTAAAAGACAATGCTGTATTCTTACCAAATACAATGTCCCGTAAGAAACAAATTGTACCTCCAATTTTAGGAGCTATGAAATAATAAAGGATATAGACATATCATGGTAATAAAAACGTTGCTCTTGCAACGTTTTTATTATATATGATGACAATTTATAATTACTCATTTTATGTTATAGATAAGGAGATACAATGCAATCATTGTTAGATGGCTTGAATCGGGAGCAACAGCAAGCTGTACAACATACAGAAGGACCACTATTGATTTTAGCCGGTGCTGGGTCAGGGAAAACAAAGGTATTAACTGTACGTATAGCATATTTATTAGCGCAAGGTGTAAATCCCTATGAAATCTTAGCCATTACATTCACCAATAAAGCGGCTAAAGAAATGAAAAGTCGTGTTGAAGGACTTGTGGGGGATGTTGCTAATCGTATTTGGCTAAGTACATTCCATAGTTTCTGTGCTAAATTTTTACGCTTTGAATTAGATAATTTTTTAGGATACAATAGCAACTTTACAATTTATGATACATCAGATTCACAGGTTGTTATAAAGGCAGCTTTAAAGGCTCTTAATTTGGATGATAAATATTATCCCGTGGGAGCTATGATTAGCGCTATTTCAGATGCAAAGAATAAATTGATGTTTGCTTCTGATTTTAGAAAACAAGCGCGAGACTTTTACCAACAAAAGGTAGCTGATGTTTATGAATACTATGAAAAAGAGTTACGTAAAAATAATGCGTTAGACTTTGATGATTTATTATTAGTAGCTGTAAAATTACTACAATCTAATGCAACAGTATTAGATAAATATAGCAAGCGTTTTAGATATGTCATGATTGATGAATATCAAGATACGAACCATGCTCAATATTTATTGGCATATTTATTATCGTCGCATTGGAAAAACATCGCCGTTGTAGGTGATGCTGACCAAAGTATTTATGCATGGCGTGGTGCAGATATTCAAAATATCCTCGATTTTGAAAAGGATTATCCAAATTGTACATCCATTAAATTAGAGCAGAATTATCGTTCTACTAAAATTATCTTGGATGCGGCTAATGCCGTTATTGATAATAATGAAGGCCGTCCTGAAAAGAACCTTTGGACTGATAAAATAGAAGGGGCTAAAATTCAACATTTTACAGCTCAATCTGAACATGAAGAAGCGGCTTTCATAGGTGATACTATCGTAAAAAAACACGATATCTACGGTGTACCTTATGGTGATATGGCCATTTTATATCGCACTAATGCCCAGTCCCGTGTACTAGAAGAAGCGTTGATTAAGCGTGCTTTGCCATATACTATGGTAGGGGGCACAAAGTTCTACGATAGAAAAGAAATTAAAGATGTGCTAGCTTATTTGCGCGTATTATATAATCCTTTTGATGATTTGAGTCTATTGCGCATTATTAATGTACCAAAGCGTAGTATCGGTGCTACAACGGTTTCTAAATTACAGGACTATGCTCGTGAAAATGGTACATCCTTATTTATGACCTTAACTCAATTGCATCTCGTAGATAGTATTAAGGGTAAAACTAAGGAAAAGTTAGAAGAGTTTGGTATTCTTATTTTTACTCTTGTTGCGGAAATGGATGATAAATCCGTCTTAGATATCTTAGAAGCTATTCTTGATAGAACAGGATACTTATATCAGTTAGAGGAAAGTACAGATCCACAAGATCAAGCTCGTGCGGAGAATATAGGTGAGTTACTATCCGTGGCTAAGGACTTTCAAGATACGAATCCAACTGGTACAGTCGAGGATTTCTTGGAACAAGTGGCTCTTGTTAATGATGTAGATTCTTTTGAACAAGAGGATTCTAAGGTTACATTGATGACATTGCATGCCGCTAAAGGCCTTGAGTTTCCTATTGTATTCCTTGGTGGCTTAGAAGAGGGCTTGTTCCCTCATAGCCGTACCTTGATGAACCCTGAGGAAATCGAAGAGGAACGACGTCTAGCCTACGTAGGCATTACGCGTGCTGAACAGGAATTATATATTTCTAATGCTACAACACGTACTGTATTTGGTCGTACTAGCAGTTATTTACCATCCCGCTTTATAGATGAAATCCCAGCTGAACTTGTTGATGGTTTGCGGGCAAAACGGAAAGTTCCGGATGATATTAAACAAACTGTACCAAGACATATGTCTGTTACAAGTCGTCCTGTAACAAAACCGATTATTCGCAATGAAGTTATCGCTGATTGGAAGGTTGGGGATACGGCCATTCACAGTAAATGGGGGAATGGTAAGGTCGTAAACGTATCTGGTGAAGGGGCTGGTATGAAATTGACCATTGAATTCCCAACGCAAGGTGTACGTGTAGTTATGGCTAAGTTTGCACCTGTGAAAAAAGGTTAGCATAAAATCAATCGTTTAAATGATTAAATAGAGGATAATTATGAATCCTAAAGATAGAATAGAACAATTACAAAAAGAATTGACTCATGCTCAGTATCTGTATTATGTAAAAGATAATCCGACGATGAGCGATTTTGAATATGATCAAAAATATCGTGAGCTCGTTGATTTAGAAACGGCACATCCTGAATATATTGTGCCATCGTCTCCGACACAGCGGGTTGGCATCAAGGCGGATGGTCCCTTTGAAAAAGTAGTCCATGGTAGACCTATGCTCAGCTTATCCAATGTGTTTAGTGCGGATGAAGTGCGTGCTTTTGACCAACGGGTAACGAAGGAGTTGGGACATCAAACAAAGGCTTATGTGGTGGAGTTGAAAATTGACGGCTTAGCTGTTAATTTGCACTATGAAAATGGTATCTTTGTCCGTGCCGTCACACGCGGTGATGGTAAGGTAGGGGAAGATGTAACAGCCAATGTGCGTACCATCAAATCCATTCCTTTATACCTAGAAAAATGCGCCAGAATTTATCGAAATTCGCGGTGAAGCGTACATGCCACATAGCGAATTTAAGCGTATCAATGAGGAACGCGATGAAGAAGGGTTACCAACTTTTGTCAATCCTCGCAATGCAGCGGCAGGTTCTTTGCGTCAACAAGACCCTGCTATCACAGCAAGTCGTAATCTTGCGTTCTTTGCCTATGCCATCGGTTCTGAAAGCGGCGCTAATATTCATACGCAAGAGGAATTGTTACATACATTGGAGAATTTCCATTTTTTTCCGTAAATCCTCATTATCGCGTTTGTAATACCGTAGATGAAGTTATAGAGGCCATTAATTATTGGGACGAAAAACGTCATGAACTGCCATACGATACAGATGGTATGGTTATAAAGGTCAATGATTTTAATGATCAAGAGATGTTAGGCTCGACCGCAAAGGATCCTAAGTGGGCCACGGCTTATAAATATCCTCCAGAAGAGGTAGAAACAGTTGTCAAAGATATTACCATCAATGTAGGACGTACTGGTGTATTGACGCCAACTGGAGACTTGGAACCTGTGTTTGTATCCGGCACTAATGTGAGTCGTGTTACATTACATAACCAAGATTTCATTACTGAAAAAGACATCCGCATTGGTGACCACGTGGTTATTCATAAGGCTGCAGAAATCATTCCAGAGGTGATTCGCGTATTACCAGAAAAACGAACTGGCAATGAGGTTCCTTTTGCCATTCCTAATCAATGTCCTGTATGTGAATCTCCTGCGGTGCGCCGTGAAGGTGAGGGCTGCTATTCGCTGCACCAATAAACATTGTCCAGCTATTGAAAAGGAACAAATTATTCACTTTGCTTCTCGTGATGCTATGAATATAGACGGCCTTGGTCCAAGCATTGTAGAAAATTTAATCAATGAAAAATTGATTACCAATGTAGTTGATTTATATCATTTAACTACGGAATCGATTATGGCGATGGACCGGATGGGCAAAAAATCGGCAGATAATCTTGTAAAAGCTATCGCTGATTCTAAAACTCGTGGTTTAGACAGAGTGTTATTTGGCCTTGGTATCCGTCTTATAGGTTCAAAAAGCGGCTAGCACGATTGCCAACGTAGTTAAGTCTATGGATAGATTCCTGACTATTACTAAAGATGAATTAGTAGCGGTAGAAGAAATTGGTCCAACTATGGCAGATAGCATTATCGAATATCGTGAGGATCCTCAACATATTGAAATTATCAATGGCTTGATTACAGCTGGTTTAAAAATGAACGTAGATGTACAAGAGGCAGCTGGTAATGAAATGGATGGGGAAATCGTCGTTCTTACAGGTAAACTCGAATCTATGGGCCGCAGTGAAGCTGGTAAAATACTAGAAGCACATGGCGCTAAGGTAACGGGTTCAGTTTCTAAAAAAAGACAACGCTTGTCGTTGCTGGTGAAGATAGTGGTAGCAAACTGACAAAGGCGAACGAACTTGGTATTCGCGTTATCAATGAAGAAGAATTTTTAGAATTACTTAAAGATTTAGGTGAAAACTAATCCTTTATTTTGAAAATATATGTCATATGCTTTATAATTAAAAGATATGAAAGGATGTGGACCGATGAAAATCAGCCAAGAGGAAATTAAAAAAATCGCTTTACTGTCCCGATTAGAAGTAAAAGAAGATAGAATGGCTAGTGTTGAGAAGGAACTATCAGATATCTTAACGTATGTAGCAGAATTAAATGAATTAGAATTAGACGATGTAGAAGTAATGGCTCATGCTGTTCCTTTACATAATGTATTGAGAGAAGACGAATTAAAACCATCTCTAGATCATAATTTGGCATTGTCTAATGCACCTGAAGAAGAAGACGGATACTTTAAAGTACCACGCGTTGTACAAGAATAGGAGGTTTCACTGTGGCAACAATTCATGAATTACACACTAAATTAGTAAATAAAGAAATCAGTGCTGTAGAATTAACAAATGCAGTAATTAGTCACAAAGCAAAAGTGGAGCCGGTAGTACATGCGTATTTGTCTGATTCCCACGAATTAGCATTAGCATCTGCAAAAGCTGTAGATGAAGCCATTGCTAAGGGTGAAGCTATTTCCCCATTAGCAGGTATTCCTGGCGCTATTAAGGATAATATTTGTATTAAAGATCAACCTGCTACATGTGCATCTAAAATGTTGGAACATTTCATTCCTCCATATAATGCATCCGTTATTGAACGATTACATGCTAATCACTTGGTTAGCTTAGGTAAACTCAATATGGATGAATTTGCCATGGGTGGCTCTACAGAAAACTCTGCATTAGCAAAAACGGCTAATCCTTGGAATTTGGAATGCGTACCAGGTGGTTCTTCTGGTGGTAGTGCGGCGGCTGTTTCTAGCGGCTCTGCTATTTGGGCATTAGGCTCTGATACAGGTGGTTCTATTCGTCAACCAGCATCTTTCTGCGGCGTAGTAGGTATGAAACCAACCTATGGCAATGTATCTCGTTATGGTTTAATCGCTTTCGCATCTTCTTTGGACCAAATTGGCCCTGTTACGCGAGATGTAACTGATGCTGCATTGGTATTAAATGCCATTGCCGGTCATGACCCTAAGGATTCCACATCAATTCCTGGCGAACGTGTAGATTATACAAAAGCGCTTGTGAACGATGTTAAGAATTTAAAAATTGGTGTACCAAAAGAATTCTTTGGCGATGGTCTTAATGCAGAAGTACGCAAGGCTATTGATGTAGCAATTGAAACATATAAAAAATTAGGTGCTGAAATTGTTGAGGTCTCTTTGCCTAGTACAAAATATGCATTATCTGCGTACTATATTATTGCCTTGGCAGAAGCTAGCTCTAACTTAGCTCGTTATGACGGTGTAAGCTATGGTTTACGTGTATCAGCAGATAACTTAGTAGAAATGTCTACTAAATCTCGCACAGAAGGATTTGGTCCAGAAGTACAACGTCGTATCTTGCTCGGTACCTATGTATTGAGCGCTGGTTATTATGATGCGTATTATTTGAAAGCTCTTAAAGTACGTCGCGTTATCAAAAATGAATTTGATGAAGCATTCTCCAAGGTTGATTTGTTATTAGCTCCAACAGCTCCTAATACAGCATATAAATTTGGCGAAAAAATCAATGATCCATTGGCTATGTACTTAGAAGATATTTGTACTGTTCCAGCTAATTTAGCAGGTATTCCAGGTATCAGTATTCCTGCTGGTATGAGCAGCAATAATTTGCCAATCGGCTTGCAATTATTAGGTCCTGCAATGGGTGAAGAAACATTGTTACGTGCAGCTTTCACATTCGAACAAGCTAGACCTGATTGTCAATTAGTTGCACCCACAGGGGAGGTTTCTTTATGAGCAGTAAATACGAAACAGTCATTGGTTTAGAGGTTCATACAGAACTCAAAACCAAGTCTAAAATATTCTGTGGTTGTACTACTGAATTCGGTGGCGACCAAAAATACACATGTATGCCCAGTTTGCCTTGGCTTGCCTGGCGCTATGCCTGTACTTAATAAAAAAGTGGTAGAATTTGCTATTAAAGTAGGTTTAGCTTTGAATTGTGATATTTTTACATTTCAATAAATTTGACCGTAAAAATTACTACTATCCAGATTTGCCTAAAAAAACTATCAAACCTCTCAATATGATTTGCCAATCTGCTTGAATGGGCATTTGGATATTGAAGTTAATGGTGAAACAAAACGCATTGGTATTACGCGTATTCACATGGAAGAAGATGCTGGTAAATTAGTTCATAGTGGTAACACTATTTCCGATTCTAATTCCTCCAATGTAGACTATAACCGTACAGGCGTACCTCTTTTGGAAATCGTATCTGAACCAGACATTCGTTCTGGTGCGGAAGCAAAAGCGTATGTAGAAAAACTACGTTCTATTTTGCAATACTTAGAGGTTTCTGATGGTCGTATGGAAGAAGGTTCCTTGCGTTGTGACTGTAATGTATCCGTTCGTCTTCGCGGTACTACTGAATTCGGTACACGTACAGAAACTAAGAACGTTAACTCTTTAACTGGTATTCAAAAGGCTATCGAATATGAAGCATTGCGTCAAGCTAAGCTTATCGAAGCAGGCGGTAAAGTAGATCAAGAAACTCGTACTTGGGATGATGCTCAAGGCATTACACTAGGCATGCGTAAAAAGGATGAAGAAAAACGATTATCGTTACTTCCCAGAACCTGATTTGGTACCAATCGTTATTACCGACGAAGAAATTGAAGCGGCTCGTAATGCACTTCCTGAATTACAAGATGCTAAAATTGCACGCTTTGTATCTGAATATGATTTATCTCGTGAGGACGCTACTATCCTTACAGTGGCTAAGGTGACTGCTAATTACTTAGACGAGGCTGTGAAAGCTGGTGCAGATCCTAAGACTGTATCTAACTGGATGCTTGGTGATTTGTCTAAGATGATTAATGAAAAATAACTTAACCTTTGCTCAATCTAAGGTGAGCCCAGAAAACTTAGCTGGCATGATTGCCCTTATCGAGAAAGGTACTATTTCTGGTAAAAATTGCGAAAAAAAGGTTATCGTATCCATGTGGGAAACTGGTAAGGATGCAGATACTATCGTAAAAAGAAGAAGGCCTTGTTCAAATTACTGATACTGGTGCTATCGAAGAAATCGTTAAACAAGTTATTGCTAATAATCCACAACCAGTAGAAGACTTCAAGGGCGGTAATGGCAAAGCTATAGGTTTCTTAGTAGGTCAAGTGATGAAAAGAATCTAAAGGGCGTGCAAACCCAGGCTTGGTTAATGAATTATTACAAAAAAATTCTTGAAAGACTAAGGTTTATTAAATCCTTTTTGTTTCAAAGTTTAATATAATCATTGTCATATCCTCTATGGTGTATAATAACCATAGAGGATATTTTGTTTTTGTTAGGCTTATGGTATAATAAATTGTATAAAATTGATTAACAGTTTTGTGATAAGGAATATATCATGAATAACCAAGATACAATGAATGAAAATAAAGAACAAGAAACTAAGACACGTGTCCTAAGCGATACAGAGCGCCGAGATTTTTGATGGGGTTACCATTGATGAAGAAGGGGATACTGTACATGTTGAATTTACACCTACTCAAAAAGAAGAAGACCGAAGTGGGTACGAGCAATTTCAAGACTATGGACCTCGTGTGAAGGTATATCATTTTGGCGGTTCTAGTTGGCTAAGCCGTATCATTATGATTATTGTATTAGCTGCAATCTTAGCAGCTATCGTATTCTTTGGTGGCATCATCTTGTCCATCGTTGGCGTGGTCATCCTAGTAGGGGCTATTATCTCCTTTATCTTAGGCTTGTTTTAATGTTATAATATACCTATTATGACAAGACGGTGGCAAGTCCATTCGATGATGCTAAAGGGGTACTATGAACGTAGTTCTATCAACATTAAACTCAAAATTTATACATTCTTCACTAGCCTTGAGATATCTCAAGGCTTATGGTGAAGCCCATGGACAGGCATACGATATAGTGGAATATACTATTAATATGCCTGTTTTGCATATTCTAAGCGATATTACAGAGCATGATATCGATGTCCTAGGTTTTGCCTGCTACATTTGGAATATAGAAATGACCTTGCATGTGGTAGACATGGTGAAAGCTGTACGACCAGATATTAAAATTGTATTGGGCGGACCAGAGGTTTCTTTCACAGCCGATGAATTATTAGAACGATGTCCGAATATCGATTATATTGTACAAGGTGAGGGCGAGGAAGCATTCCATGCTCTTGTAACGGCATTACAACTTGGTAATGATGGATTAAACCCTGTGATTCCCGGCGTGAGAGGACGTAGGAATGGGAGTATTTTAGGTTCGGCAGAGGCCGTAGAGGTTCGTGATTTATCGACCATACCATTCCCTTATACAGAGGAAGATATGGACGATTTAGAGCATAAGATTATTTATTATGAATCCTCTCGTGGTTGTCCTTTTTCATGCCAATATTGTTTGTCGGGCAATAAGAATACAGTGCGATTTTTTCCGCAAGAGCGTACTTTACAGGAGTTACAATGGTTCATTGACCATGGTGTAAAACAGGTCAAATTTGTAGATCGTACCTTTAACTGTGCACCTCATCATCATAGACCACTTATGGAGTTTATGAGAGACAGCGATACAGATATGAATTTCCACTTAGAAATGGAACCAGAGCTTATGACGGAGTGGGAAACTAACATTCTTTGTGAAACGCCGCCTGGACGCATTCAAATCGAGGTAGGTGTACAAAGTACGCATAAGAAAACATTAGATGCTATCAATCGCTATAATGATTGGCCATACATTCAAAAAAATCTATACGTCCTATAATTCAAGCAGGACGTACGCATGTTCACATGGATCTTATCGTAGGATTACCTCACGAGGATTTTAATCGGTTTGGACAATCTTTTAACGATTTATTTAGCTTACAACCTCATGCATTACAAATTGGATTCTTAAAATTGCTAAAAGGATCTGGTGTACGACGGATGCGTGAATACAAGTATGTAGCAGATCCATTGGCTCCATATGAGGTTCTAAGCACGCATGTATTACCTTATGATGATGTACGTTTCTTGAAATATCTTGAAGATGTATTTGAGCGTTTTTATAATAGTGAACGATTTAGAACAACATTTGGCTATATCGGACAACAATTGATTCACGGTGAAACGGATGCATTTAGTTATTTCTGTGATATGACGAGAGCATGGCTTAAGGAAGGTAATCATAAGGTTAATCTTAAGGATATAGACCAAATTGAATTCTTATATCGTTTCTTCCTTGCAAAAGGTGATACGATAGCTGCAGAATTATTGCAATACGATACATTGGTAAGCTATCGCGGCAAGGTTCGCAGCGAAGCAGTAGGATTGCCGAAACAAACGAAGGAATTGCTACAAGTTGGCGAAGCGTTCTGGCGCAATGAAGAGATTGCGTCTACATTTATTCCAAATTATACGTTTAAAGAATGGCGTAAAATTCGCCAACAATATGTGGAAATGACCATGAGCCGTGAAACAGCATCATATTTAGGAATTCAACATATACCAGAAGGGGCTTTCACAGTGATCATAGATGTGAATCAAGAGGTGGCCCCATTCATTCGCCCTGAAAACATACAATGATATAGAGGAGTGTTATGTCAGATACAACGAGACCGAAACGGTACCGGATGGTGTCAAAATTTTATAAAGAAACATATGGTGAAAAGGTATATAAATTACCTGTTGCATTACCTTTAACTTGCCCTAATCGAGATGGGTCAGCTGGTGTTGGAGGATGTACATTCTGTGGTGAAATCGGTGCCGGTTATGAAAATAGACCTGCATGGATGACGGTGCGCATGCAATTAGAAGAAAATATTACACACATCGGACCTAAATATAAGGCAAAAAAATTTATTCCTTATTATCAAAACTTTAGTAATACCTATTTACCTCTTGAGGATTTCAAATCCTATATGGAACAAGGTTGTATTGATGAAGCCGTAGGGATTGCAATCGCTACGAGACCTGATTGTATTTCCAATGAATATTTAGATGTTTTGCAGGATATACAACAGCGATTTCATAAGGATATCTACATTGAATTAGGATTGCAACCGTTAATTATCATACACTTGAGAAGATCAATCGGGGTCATGATTTGGCGCAGTTTATCGATGCGGTGCTCCGCATTAAGCGCTATGGATTTAATGTGACCACACATATGATTGTCAATTTGCCATGGGATACGATGGAGGATACCATTGAAGGGGCCAAGATTTTATCGTCTCTTGGTGTTGACCAAGTAAAGTTACATGCCCTATATATTGTGAAACATACATTGATGGCTAAATGGTATGAAGAAGGTCAAATTACCTTGATTAGCGCCGAGGAGTATGCGGAGCGCGTCGTTCAGTTTTTACGCCATCTCCATCCAGATATCGTGTTGCAACGATTAGTGGGTCGTGCCCCAGAGGATAATACATTATTCACCAATTGGTCAATGGGCTGGTGGCGTGTACAGGATTTAATCGACGATATGATGGATGAACTAGATGCACATCAAGGCGATTTATGTGATTATTTAAATGGTAAAGCAGTACGTAAATTTATAGATGGGGGACAAGTATGAGTGAACGGGTATTTATCTTTCCTACCTATGACTTAGCACAATCTATACTAGGTCAACACAATAGATATTTACAAATGATGAATGAAGTCATTCCTGCGGATGTTGTATCCCGTGGTGATACAGTTGTCATAAAAGGAGACGAGCTTCAAGTAGAGGCGTTGTATCGGACATTAGAGGAACTGGTATTCCTCTATAAAGAAGGCAGTACGATTACAGAATCTCAAGTTCGCATTGCGGCTAAGATGGTGATGAATGGCAAAGGGGATGCCCTTCACTCTATGTTCGAGGATACTTTGTCCGTAACGATGCGTGGTAAAAGCATTACGCCAAAGACGGAAGGTCAAAAGCAATATGTAGATAGTATTCGCAAGAATACTATCACCTTTGGCATTGGACCTGCCGGTACAGGTAAAACCTTCTTAGCTGTTGCATTAGCCGCATTTTACTTGAAGAACCGCAATGTAGATAAGATTATTTTGACGCGACCTGCCGTAGAGGCTGGTGAACGACTAGGGTTCTTACCTGGCGAATTACAAGATAAGGTAGATCCATATTTGCGTCCGCTTTATGATGCGTTGCACGAAATGTTTGGTATTGAACAAGTACAACGCTTTATGGAACGGGGCACAATCGAGGTGGCACCATTAGCGTACATGCGCGGTCGTACATTAGAAAATGCCTTCGTCATCTTGGATGAAGCACAGAATACGACGGCAGAGCAAATGAAGATGTTCTTAACTCGTTTAGGTAATAACTCTAAAATGGTCGTCAATGGTGATAAAACACAAATTGACTTACCACCGCGCGTAACATCTGGCCTTAATGAAGCCGAAAAGGTATTAAAACGCGTTTCTGGTATTCATATGGTGTACTTTACAGAGCAAGATGTGGTGCGTCATGATTTGGTAGGTCGCATTGTAAAAGCTTATGATGCGTACCATCAAAAGCTTTCAAAGGAAGAATAAAAATTATGCATATACAAATTAGCTATGATGATGGCATAGAGCAAGATTCTAAAATCGAAGAGATTATACAAAAGGTTTGCGACGAGGTAAGTCGTGGATATGGTCTGGAAGATGATGAGTTGAGCATTTTATTATGTGATAATAAGAGAATTCACGAGCTCAATAAGGAATATCGCGGTATTGATAGACCAACTGATGTACTGTCCTTTGCCCTCAATGAAGGTGATGACTATGAGGGTGGTGAAGAGGAGCATCATTTACTGGGCGATATGATTATTTCCTAGAACGAACTCATGAACAAGCCATCGAATACGGACATAGTTTTGAACGTGAGCTCGCCTATTTAACAACACATAGTTGTTTACATATTTTAGGTTATGACCACATGACCGATGAAGATAAAAAAGAAATGCGCACAGAAGAAGAATTTGTGCTTTCTAATTTAGGGTATGTACGAGAGGATCAACCATATAATGAATAAGTCAGAACATTTTAAATCTGGATTTGTTGCCGTTGTAGGGGCGCCCGAATGTTGGTAAATCAACAATGATTAATGCCTTGATTGGCGACAAGATTGCCATCGTGTCCGATAAGGCACAAACAACACGAAATCGTATTATCTGTGTGTATACGGATGAAGAAAAAAACAAATTGTCTTTATGGATACACCAGGTGTTCATAAACCAAAAACATAAATTGGGTGAATTCATGGTAGATGCAGCCATTGAATCTTTAAAAGAAACAGAAGCAGTTTTATTTGTGGTGGCTGGTAATGAAAAACGTGGTCCTGGGGATAATTTTATTATCGAGCAATTAAAGCGCGTGAAGGTACCAGTGTTCTTAGTAGTTAATAAAAATTGATACACTGCAAAAAGAACAGCTATTAGAAGCCATTGTATCGTATCAAGATGCGTATCCATTTGCTGGCGTGATTCCCATCTCTGCAAAGAATAAGGACAATCTAGAGGAACTTCTTAATGTACTTAGTAAAAACTTACCAGAAGGCCCTCAATACTTCCCAGAAGATATGATTACGGACCAACCAGAACGTTTAATTATCTCCGATATCGTTCGTGAGAAAATCCTCTTATCTACCCGTGATGAAATTCCTCATGCTATCGCTGTCGATGTGGATGAAATGAAAAACACGAGATGATGGCACTACCTATATTCGCGCTACTATTTACTGTGAACGTGATTCTCAGAAGGGGATTATTATCGGTAAAAAAGGTGCCTTGTTAAAACAACTTGGTGCCGAGGCTCGTGCGGATATTCAAAAACTATTAGCCACAAAAGTATATCTCGATTTGTGGGTGAAGGTTAAGAAGGATTGGCGTAATAAATCTGGGATGCTTTCAGAGTTGGGCTATAAATAATTAAGAAAGATATTTACAATATTTGGGGTTTGTATTTTGTAGAAAGGATTAGAGATGGATTCAGTTGATGGCCTGTTGCCTATAGTGCTAGGTATCATATTTATATTTTTAATTAACTTTTTAGTGGTAGCAAAATTTTCCTTTGCTCGTTTACGTAAGGAACATGTGGAGGATATGACAATTTTGTTAGAGAAAGATAGACAATTTTTGTTGAAACTCTATCAAAATCCAGAGTATTTTCTTAATACTACACAATTTTTAATTTTGTTTTTTATTCTCGCGTTAGCAGGAACAGGGACATATATATTTAATAGCATGGTATCTGAAATCATGGCGGTATTTAATTTCCATGGTACTTGGATACATAATGTACTGAACCTACTATTGCTCTTAATTATTAGTCTTATCGTTTTAATATTTGGTGAAATTGTACCCAAAGCATTGGGGTTATCATTTCCAACGCGATATGTTAATGCCCATAGCCGCATTGTTGTTGGTGTTGGTCGCATTGTATATCCCTTTGTTTGGTTAGCCGGTAAGATTTCTAATGGTATTCTTAAATTCTATGAAACAAAAATATTTAACAGAGCTTGACCTCGTATATACAGAGGAAGAACTTCGTATGATGATTTCTCGTAGTCATGAGGAAGGTCAACTTAATCAAGTAGAGTCAGAGTTGATTGATAATGTATTTAACTTCGTGGAACGTATGGCAAAAGAGGTAATGGTACCACGTCAGGATGTAGAATGTATCTTTGTAGAGGATGGCTTTGAAGAGGCCATGAAGGTAGTGCGTTCAACGTCTCATACTAGATATCCATTGTGCCTAGAAGATAAGGATCACATCATAGGGCCTTGTACATATTAAAGACTTAATGGAACGTCCTAATCAAGCGATGAAAGATTTGCGCAACATCAGACGGGATATCTTAACTGTGCCTGAAGTAATGAAATTATCTACATTGCTCCAATATATGAGGACTCGTCGAATCTATCAAGCTATCGTTGTAGATGAATATGGCGGTATGGTAGGCCTTGTTGGTCTTGAGGATATCATCGAAGAACTAGTAGGGGATATTCAAGACGAACATGAATCTCATTTACCTGCTACGATGAGCTATTCAGATGGTTCTTTTTGAATTTGATGGTAAGGTTCTTGTTGATGAAGTCTCTGAAATGATGGATGTAAACATCGAGGATTCCGATTCGGATACAATTGGTGGTTATATTTTCGGTTTATTAGAACGGACTCCAATTGTGGGCGATACGGTAGATGCTTATGGTTATATCTTTGAAGTTATTAAAATGCAAGGATATCGTATTTCTCGCTTGCGCGTTACGCCATTGCCCAAGCCAGAAGCTGTAGAAGATGATGAACATGAACAATCTTAATGGTGGCTTTAATACACCGGCCATAGTGGTGAGCCGAAAAAAATATAAGCTCTATTCTGTGTTTACCTTTATAACACCATCACTAGGTATTATTAGGGCATCTTTACCGCATAAACGTTTACAATCACTGCGTAATGCATCGTATTTGCGTCCCTTTAGTGCTATGTATATCACTATTGTACAAGATGGAGAATTTGTGAAAGTTACGCAAATTGATGGTTCTTATGTGGTAGAATCACTAGATACGAATCTTAATAATATTGCGTATGCAGCTGTAGCAAGTGAACTCATCCAAGAACTCTTTGCTTTGTACGATGTTGATCGTAAGGTTTTTGATGTTGTAGTAAATTATTCAAAATCTATTCGAAAAAGAAATGTACGTTTAGGCACGATTATATTAGGTTGGCAAATGCTTTCTCTAGCAGGTACTATGCCACAAGGTGAGGCTTTTGTTTCTAGAGATGGTATAGATGTTTTTTTTGGGATGAACTTCGTATGGGGACACATATGAATCCATCCATAGCATTGCGTAAAGCCATGCCGAGCATATTAACTTATCAATGGGGGGATACGCAACCTATTGAATTGCCTGGAACTGTATGGATAGAACTAGAACGTTTATTATTTGCTTATGGGGAACAAGAAATTGGCAAACCATTGAACAGTGTAAAATTTTTAATGAGCATATAATAAATACTAATACATGATTTGACGTACTACTTGGGATTTGTTATCACATTTTTTTATAAATTATAAATCACTTATCTTGAATAGGCCTTGAAAAACCTATTTATGATAGGTGGTTTTCTTATATAGAAAAAAATAACAATGTAATACATGAACATTTATCTCATTTATGAGTTAGAAAAATATAAATTAAAAAGGTATATACTACATACATAAGTAAGTTGTTTAATTGAATTTAAAGGAAGTGTTGATAGAGTCCCTGTTTGAGACTCTATTTTTTTCTTTTCTTTTTATAATACTATAGAGTATAGAGAATTAATAAAGGTTATATAAGTTATGAATTTGGTAGAGTATTTAACGAGTCTTGGTAACATAGCAATAGCCCTATCGGGTGGTGTTGATTCATCCTATTTAGCATATGCTGTCAAACAATCTGGCATTCCATGCAAAGCATATACTGTTAAGTCCCAGTTTGTGCCACAGTTTGAATTAGACGATGCCAAGAAAATTGCAGAATGTATCGGTATCCCTCTAGAAATCATAGATATTGATGTACTTGAACATGATGATGTGACGAGCAACCCAAGTGACCGTTGTTATTACTGTAAGCATCATGTGTTCACAACGATAAGCGAACAGGCTAAACGCGATGGATTTTCCGTATTATGTGATGGAACCAATGCCAGTGATGATGTAGAGGATCGCCCGGGAATGAAAGCCATAGCAGAACTATCTGTTAAATCACCACTACGAGAATGCAATCTAACAAAATCTATGATTCGAGATTTAGCTCATAAAGCTGATTTGTTTACTTGGGATAAACCATCCTACGCCTGTTTGGCTACAAGATTTCAAGCGGGGCAGCACATAACAGGTCATGATTTAGAACATATCGAAAAAGCGGAAGGGTATTTATTTTCGTTAGGTTTATCAGATTTTAGAGTTAGATTAGTTAGAAATACTGCCAAAATTCAAGTCCCAGAGAATCAAATAGCTATTGTTATTAAGAATAGGATTGAGATTCTCATATTTTTTAAATCTATGTTTGATGATGTTGTATTAGATTTAGAGGTGCGTTCATGAGCGATAATATTAGATCTCTTCTAGAGCAAGTAAAAAATGGACAGGTAGATGTGGATGCAGCCTTATTAAAGCTAAAGATGAAACCGATAGAGGATTTAGGGTATGCAAACGTAGATTTACATCGTCAATTACGACAAGGTGTACCAGAGGTTATTTATGGGGCTGGTAAGACTAGTGAACAAATCGTGGGTATTATCTCCTCCATGCAGTCTAATGGTCAAGGTCATATATTGATTACACGCTTAGCACCTGATGTGGCTGCAGAGGTTCAAGAACACCATTCCTTGACATATATCAAGGATGCTCATATCGGCTACATTGGTGATATGCCTACGAAGAAAACAGAGTCCAGTATAGCTATTGTTACCGGCGGTACAAGTGATTATAAAGTGGCTGAAGAATGTGCTATTACAGCCGAGTTTTACGGTAATACGGTCAATCGAATTTATGACGTAGGTGTGGCGGGTATTCATCGTTTGTTACAACATTTAGATATTATTATGTCTGCTAAGGTTATCGTTGTCATTGCCGGCATGGAAGGGGCTTTAGCCAGTGTTGTTGGTGGACTTGTGGATGTACCTGTTATCGCCGTACCAACTAGTGTTGGTTATGGAACGGCATTTGGTGGTGTTACGGCGTTATTATCGATGCTCAATTCCTGCGCTAGCGGTGTTACGGTTGTCAACATAGACAATGGATTTGGTGCTGCTTATACAGCGAATATGATTAATCATATAGGTGAAAGTAAATGAAACGATTATTTTTAGATTGTCAAATGGGCATTGCAGGAGACATGCTGACCGCGACATTACTCGGTTTAGTAGATGATCCTAAAATATGGATAGCAAAACTTAATCAAATAGGAATACCTGATGTTACCTATACACTTATTCCGAAAGAAGATAAGGGCTTACAAGGTTATCGGATAGCGGTTACCATTAATGGTATAGAAGAGTCTGAACATCATAAAGGTAGTCCCCATGACCAACATGATACTAATCATCACCATCACGATGCTCATCAGGAACATGGTGAGTCAGATACGCATGAAGAACATTCAGATTACCATATACATAGTGAACATCATGTACATGGTAGAGGCTTACAAGGTGTAACGGATATAATTAATAGTTTATCTATTTCCGATACGTGTAAACAGAATGCTATAAACGTATATCAGTTAGTGGCTCAAGCGGAGGCCAAGGTTCATAAATCTACAGTGACGCAAATTCATTTCCATGAGCTAGGCATGCTAGATGCTATTGCAGATATTGTGGCCGTTTGTGTACTCTTAGAGGAATTAAATTTTGATGAGATTATCATCTCTCCCTATACATGTAGGAACTGGCACGGTTCACTGTGCTCATGGAGAACTGCCTGTGCCAGCACCAGCAACGATGGAATTGTTATCTGGTATTCCAATGTACGCAGATTATCAAATTAAAGGGGAGTTATGCACACCTACAGGCGCAGCGTTAGCCAAGTATTTTGGCACAGCCTTTAGCCATATGCCAGTTATGACACCAACAAAGGTATCTTATGGATTTGGCACGAAACAATTTGAAAGACCGAATTGTATTCGCGCTTTTGTTGAAATAAACAATGATTTAGAAGACACAATCATTGAAATGTCTTGTAATCTCGACGATATGACGCCAGAAGAAATCGGCTATGCAGTAGAACAGTTATTACTTTCATCAGTACTAGACGTGTTTACCACATCGATTATGATGAAAAAACAACGACCTGGTACGATGCTGACAGTCCTTTGTAAAGAAGACGACATGGATAAGGTGCGAGAGTTAATATTTAGACATACTACGAGCCTTGGTATTCGATACCATCGCTATAATCGATATATTTTGAACCGGTCTACAGGAGACATAGATTGGGAAGGCAATAGAATTGTTTTCAAAAGAAGCAGTGGATATGGTGTAAAGAGGCATAAATATGAATATGATTCACTGGCTACTATTGCTAAGCAAAATGATATGAGTTTATTAGACCTTAAACGACAATTGCGTAAGAAGGAGGATTGATTTGTCGTAGCGGGTTATTTATAGTTTGTTAGTGTTAAGTTAAGGAGTGATTCCCATGAAAACATTTAATGTACCTTATGCAAAAGGATTTGTAGATATCAATATTCCTGATCAAAATATCGCAGGTGTATTAGAATCTAAAGCCCATTCCTATAAGGCTGAGCTTTCACAAGAGGCATTGGTAGAACATGCGTTAGATAATCCTATCGGTAGCCAACGCTTGGAAGAATTGGTAAAGGGGAAATCCAACATGGTCATCATCACAAGTGACCATACGCGTCCAGTGCCTAGTAAAATTACGATGCCAATTCTACTTCGCCGTATTCGTGAAGCTAATCCATCCATCGATATTACCATTTTATTAGCTACTGGTTTCCATCGACCTACTACGCATGAAGAAATGGTAGATAAATTCGGTCCTGAAATTGTAGCCAATGAAAAGATTGTAAACCATATCTCTGGTGATGCTAGCCAAATGACTAAAATCGGCGTGTTGCCATCCGGTGGTGATTGCATCATCAACAAACTAGCTGTAGAAACTGAGCTATTAATTTCTGAAGGTTTCATTGAACCACATTTCTTTGCTGGTTTCTCTGGCGGTAGAAAAAGCGTATTGCCAGGTATTGCTTCCGAAGTGACTGTAATGGCAAATCACTGTGCTGAATTTATCAATAGCCCATATGCTCGTACAGGTATTATCGAGAACAATCCAATTCATAAGGACATGGTATACGCTGGACGTACTGCAAAAATTGGCATTTATTTTAAATGTTGTCATCGATGCGGAAAAACATATTATCAATGCCTTTGCTGGTGATATGGAACAAGCTCATGAAACTGGCTGTGCTTTTGTATCTGAACTAGCTAGTGTGAAAGCTGTACCAGCAGACATCGTTATCACTACAAATGGTGGGTATCCATTAGACCAAAATGTATATCAAGCTGTAAAAAGGCATGACCGCTGCCGAAGCATCTTGTAAAAAAAGATGGTGTTATCATCATGATTGCCGCATGTAATGATGGTCATGGTGGGGGAATCTCTATACGAAAAACCTTAAAAAATGCTACAACACCTCGTGAATTACTAGATCGCATTGCTAAGGTGCCTCGTAATGAAACCATTCCAGACCAATGGGAAATGCAAATCTTGGCTCGTATTTTAGATCAATTTACAGTTATCGTTGTAACAGACCAATGCGACCCTAAGATGCTTACAGACATGCATTTACAACATGCTAGCACATTTGATGAAGCATTGAATAAGGCTTTGGAATTAAAAAGGTAAAGATGCAAGCATTACAGTTATTCCTGATGGCGTATCTGTTGTGGTGAAAGCGTAATTTACAATAACATATTAAACTCTTAGAAAAAAATATTATTTAGAGTCATAAAATGAACCACCTATTAAAGATGATTGGTAATCTTTGGTAGGTGGTTTAAAAATTTATTAATATTCTTATATAATGTGATATAAATATAAGATTAATCAATTACAAAAATTTACTAGATTAAGAGAGAAGGGAATATGAGCTATATACAGGATGAGTATTATATAGGTGATATAAAGTTATATTAAATGTAGTCTGTAACAGTTAAAGTAACTAAGACTCTAGAGGGAACTATGAAGGAGAATATCGCTTTTATTATTAGCTATTTTATATCTGATTTATAGATATAAGACTTATAGTAAGGTTAATAAAAATACTAGAAGACAGAATAGAAAAATGTTCATAAGCCATTTTTTTTAAACGAATACAGGATGTTTTGCAGTGCTCTAAAGAAGATGCGGAGAAGGTAGGTTTAGCATTAGATAAATATTTTTGTACCTTTAGAAAGTGAATTCTATAAAATTGATGATAATACTTACTCATTTATTGATGCAGGAGGTCTTAAAGGGACATTCTCAATAGATCAAAAACTATAATTTATTGACACTAGAGTATAACGATGTAGATTTATTAGCTTTACATTAAAAATAGTAATAAAAAGTGTTCCTAAATAGACCGATATACTTAGTATTCAATCACATGAATTACTTATATATATGGCAATTATGATTTGATTCTTATTTTATTTCTTTTAGTAAATTTATTTTTTTATATAAGGAAATTATTAAAATGGCTGTTATAAAAAAATTCTTTTTCTATGGATTTGCATTATTTACATTAACATCCATTATATATGGAATGGCTTATGATTTTATGATTGGTGCTGAGATTCACTATGATTTTTATGGTGCAGGTTTTGTTGCTTGGCTAGTATTTTTTGGTATATTGAAAGAAATTTTTTTGGATTGTGAGAAAGCTCTTAAATTTAATAAGTTATAATCTACTTAGTTGAAAATCAGAGCAGAAACTAGAATAGATGTTTATTCTGGTTTCTAAGGTGGAGGTATTTAATATCAATCGTGTCTGAAAAACAGTAATACTATATTTAACTATATTAATAATATAGCTAATTCAATTTGTAATACTTGGAATAGATTATATTTCCATGCTGAAATTGATAAAGATTATGGAAATACTAGAATATGTTTATATATTGTAAATGGTAATGAACTTATTAATGCTTATCAATTTCTGAAAAAAATCTGATAATGCTAGACAATTAGAAACATATTGGGATGAACTACTACATTTGATATTCGCATTGTCAAAGCATAAAATAAACAAAGACTATTTATGGAATATAATGAATGTTATTGTTGATGATTCTTTAGGCATTAAAAATATCATTTCAGTATGGTAATTTTAATCAGAAATATGATTTAGAAGAGGTTTTAAAATGGGAATATCTAACTTTAGGACTTAACGATAATATTTGGATTCTTGATGATAAAGAAAGAAATGACTTATTAAAACAACCACTAGGTAATCCTTTTTTGTAGAAAATAAAGAGTTATATGAAAAACGTTTTGAAAAACATATTTAGAAAAAATAAAAAAGAAATAGATAGTTCGGAAGTAGATAATACTGCACAAGAGGATTTTTTAAACAAGGAATCACTGGATGTAGATATGGAAGCCTGGCATACACATACAAATGATTTAATTAAACAAAGTGCAACTGTACTATATCAAATGATTGATAGTGAGGATTGGGATGTAATACTTCTACATGGAGTTCCTACTGAAGAGTCTGTTGATTTTAGATTTTATTATATCAATTTAGAAGGCATAGCTTACTCTGGTCAACTTTTATCAAATCCAGGAATTAATTTGGATAACTATATCGAAGGTACCATGGATATGGCTCAATATATTCGTGCGTTATATATGCACTTTAAATCTGCTAAAATGCAAATACCATCTTCTATAACAATTACTGTTACTAATGAAGGAAAGGTAGAAGTTAATTTGGGTTATGATGAAGGTATATCAGATACGGATTCTTATTTTGAAGCGTATGAGATGAATAAATTTACTCACTTAATTAAGTAAATAAAAAAATGACTTTATGTTTCTAATATGATGATTTAGGTGACTATGTATACTTGTTAGAATTCGGATTAATAGTGTAAAAAGCGTCAGATAAAATGGATTTATTATTTATTTTCTTTATTTACTGTATTGTTGTTTTTAATGGCAATCTTATTTGTCCTTTAATAAAGAGCTATTGAATCGGTATTATATATAAGAAATAGAGTAAAAATTATGATCAATCATATAAATAAAAACAGTTTAGATATACTTGCAAGTATAATGAATCAACATGTCGATAATATTTTTCTCAAAAACCCATTTTTACTCCAGATAGAAGGAAAAGATTAGATGAAAATAATGATGTAGTGATATATTTACAAATTCAGGATTCATACATTGAGATTGTTAATGACTATATAGAAACTGAGGATTATGATGAATATCCTGATTTTGAAATAAAACGTTGTATTAAAATGAATGAAAAATACAGATTACCATCAAATAGTATCAAATAATATTAATGGAATCATAGAACAGATTAGTATTGTTAATGATGAATTTACTACATTTTATTCAGATGAAATAAATAGTATTGATATAGCAATAAAAATTACTATTTCTGGTCATGATTACTATATTATTGCTTGGGATGCCATTCAAGGCAATTTAAGTTTTATTGATAAAAGTATAATTTGTAAGGAAGATTTTTGGCTTATTAGAAGTCAGATATCTGAATTTTTGGACAAATAAAGATTTAGATTTAAGATACTTTTTATAGAAAAGAAATACCTATTGCGGATAGATTATAAAAAATAGTTTAAATGCTATATGCGACTGCAACTGAAGTGACACTACGCGTTACTACTTCTTGCAGAATGGATGTATGTTTAGATGATAAATTGAAATGTTTAAAGATAATTATGTACGTCTTAGAACCAAAAGATCAATAGATAGAAATAATTAGGAATAGTAGGAGCGAAAATTAAGGAGGGGCTGGACTAGATGTTATGACTGGACTAATAATTTTGTCAGCTACTATATTATTTTTATCGTTTGGATATATACATAGTGAAAAAGAAATTTTAGTTAATATATATCGTATAAGAAAGACTAAAAAGTAAAAATAGTAGAAAGTGTATTTGCTATATTAGGTGTTTTAGCTTATTATATGAATCTTATAAATTACTATTGGATTTCAAATGTATTATTAATAGTTGCTGTTATATGGCAATTTATTGTTATATATGTACGCAATAATAGTGCATTAGATTATCTTCATTACAATGGTGATAACTATATAGCTTTAAAAAAGAGTTATGGAAGGAATATTTGTATATAATACCTAAGACTATATTTTTTTGTAATTATATTACATATGTTACTTATGTATTAAATTCTGATGGTAATAATGACTGGTTTTTATTATCAAGTACTTTTATATTAATCATGGGTTTGTGAAAATTTCATTTTTAGATTAGGGGCTGCCATAGAATGCGTAAAACTGCATTCTATAGCAGCCTTTTTTTGTATCTCAAAAAGTTGATTTGATGTTAAAAATATTGTCATGATAGTTAAAATTATTTATCTTCTCATGTATACATGTATACTTATCAAAAAATATTTATTATTATATAAAAATATATTATAATGGTGCCATATTTATGTTTGTATTAAGTATAGGAGGTCATTATGCAGCTTTTGGGGAACCTGAGAATTCATTTTTTAGCACTTGTGCTTACCGTAGTCGCAGAATTCATAGGGATTAAAAGACTCGGTCCTGTTGTGTTTTTACCATTGTTGTATGCTTTGATTTTAGGGTTATTAATTTCAATTCCAAAAATTCAAAAATTCTTACAATAAAACAAATGGAAAATTCTGCCGATTATATTGGTATTGCAGTAATCGATCTTAATGGTAAAAAGTAGGTCTTGGTATTGGTCCAAAACCTTGGTGTTTTAGCAAGCGCTGGCTGGGCTTTTTATTAGTTCAAGAATTAGGTCACTTTAGGTACCATTATCTTTGGTTTACCTGTAGCACTATTAGTAGGTATGCGTCGCGAAGCTGTAGGTGCTTTGTTATTCTGTAGACCGTGAACCAAATGTAGCGATTATAATTGATAAATTTGGTTTTAGCTCTCCTGAAGGCCGTGGTGTTATGGGCATGTATATCTGTGGCGTTCTTATAGGTGCCATGTGGTCCTCCGTATTAGCTGGCTTATTATCTAATACAGGTTGGTTTCATCCACTCAGCTCTTGCAATGGGGCTGGCGTAGGTAGTGCAAGTATGATGGCTGCTGCTACAGCACCAATTGTTGCTGTTTATCCTGCTTATGAACAACAAATTATGGCTCTAGCTGGAGCTGCTAATTTGTTGACTACTGTATTAGGTGTATATTTTGGTTTATTTATTTCCTTGCCAATTATGGAAAAGTCTTACAACTTCTTTACTGGTCGTACACGGGAGCAAGATTTAGCAGAGGAGGTAGCGCATCATGAGTAGAAGTGAAAAATTAACACAATTTGTTATAGTTGTTTGTATTTCTGCCATCCTTACTGCTATTGGAAATATAATGGACGGTAAACATGTATTTAGTGATAGTTTGTTGGGCGTAGCAATTTTAGCAGGTATTGCTACAATTGGTGCCGTAATTTCTAGTTTACCTTATGCTAATAAATTTCCTATGGTATTCTGGGTGTCTTTAGTTGGGGTTCTAATCTCTTTACCTGGAATGCCAGGACAACCTTGGGTTATCGAAAAAACTAGTCATATTACATTCTTAGCTACTACGACACCGGTGCTTTGCTTATGCAGGTTTATCATTAGGTAAAGACCTTGGTGCATTCCGCCGTTTATCTTGGCGTATTATTCCTGTTGCACTTGCTGTAACAGCAGGGACTTTCGTATGTGCAACCGCATTAGCACAAATTGTACTTCATTTAGAAGGTTTAATTTAATATGATACATAGTTTACTGAACAATGTTTAGCATATTTCTGTGTGATTAAAGAATCGACCGTATTTCGATACGGTCGATTTTACAAAGGAGATTATATGAGTCGTATGACAAAAGAAGAATTAAAACAACGCGTATGTGATGCTATTATTGATGCACAACCGCGTTTGCGTGAAATCAGCTGAATCCATTATGGATGAGCCAGAACTGGGATATAAAGAAGTAAAAACATCTAAAAAAGTACGTGATATGTTTGATGAACTTGGGATTCCTTATACTTCTAATCATGCACTAACAGGTGTCAAAGGTCGCTTAAAAGGTAGTGACAGTAAATATACGGTTGCCATGATTGGTGAACTAGATGCCATTCTTTTGTCCTCGCCACCCTCGTGCTGATGATTTAACGGGTGCGGCTCATTGTTGTGGTCATAACATTCAAATTGCCAATATGTTTGCTGTTGCAATAGGTTTTACAATCTATTATGCATGAATTGGCTGGAGATGTAGTTTTTATTTGCTGTACCAGCAGAGGAAATGGTTGAGGTCGACTATCGTAATAGTTGCGTGAACAAGGCAGATTAAATATTTAGGTGGAAAAACAACAACTCATTTATGAAGGTGCCTTTTGATGATATTGATATGGCTATGCAAATGCATGTGGAAACAGCCAAGAGTCCTGTTGGTAGAGATGGGGCTTGGCAGTACATCCAATGGATTTGTAGCCAAGTTAATTGAATACCATGGTAAAGTAGCACATGCTGCTGCAGCTCCTCATGAAGGTGAATCAATGCTTTGAATGCTGCTTTACTAGGGTGTTATGGGGGTTAAACTCTATAAGTGAAACTTTCAAAGAAAGCGATTGTTTCTAGATTCCATCCTATAATTAATCAAGGTGGTACATTAGTAAATTGTGTACCTGATTATGTTCAAGTTGAAAGTTTTGTACGAGCTGCTAATATTGATGCCATTGTTGATTGTAATAATCGTGTAAATAGAGCTTTAAAAGCTGGTGGAGATGCTGTAGGTGCTACTTGTGTAATAAAAGATTTGCCAGGTTATTTACCAATGCGTAATGATGAGCGTATGAATGAATTATTACGTAATAATTCTAATCAAATATTTGGTGAAGAAAATGTCTATCAAGGGGAACATATGACAGCAAGTACTGACATGGGTGATGTGTCTCATTTGATGCCTGTTATCCATCCATGGGTTGGTTGTATTAATGGTGTACTACATAGTGCAGAATATGAAATCACTGTTCCTGAGGTGGCGTACATAAAAACGGCACAAGCTTTGGCTATGACAATCGTGGACTTACTATATGATGACGCAGCTGGTGCTAAAGATGTATTAGATAAATTTATACCAGTATTAAACAAACAAAGCTATATTGAATTCTTGGATCGTATTGCTAAGAGTGAATAAAAATATATTTATGTAAGAGTACAATACATTTGTGACAAGTAAATAAAAAATGAGAAGGAACTCTGTTATAATGAAGTTGCTTAATCCAAACATTATAACAAAAGGAGTTTCTTCTCATGCATTCTATTATAACTGAGGAATTACGGTTTCGTAAACGAGTATGTGAATATGCTATAAAGCATGGAAATAATGCTGAAGCTGCACGCCGTTATCATACTAGTAGACAACAAGTACAACGATGGGTAAAGCGTTTTGACGGAACTATCAATTCACTTCGATTGTACAGTCGTAAACCACATTCTCATCCTAATCAACATACTGAGGAAGAACTAATACTTATCAAGTGTATGCATTCTAAGTTTAAACATGAAGGATTATCTCAAGTATATGTTGAGGCAAAGAAACGTGGTTATGAACGCTCATATGGCTCTATGTGCCGACAAATAAGACGTCATATTAAAGAGAAAAAGGTTGTTAAATCTGTTCCAAAAAGCAAGTGGAAACCAGATCTAGTAACATATCCAGGAGAAAAGGTTCAGATTGATATAAAATACGTACCTCGTGAGAGTTTAGATTTTTCAACACAAGGAAAATCTTACTATCAAATTACAGCTATTGATGAGTTTTCTAGAAAGAGAATTCTAAAAATTATAGATGAAAAAAGTGTTACTAATACCAGTCGATTCTTATTAAATTTAGAAGCCAAAATGGGATTTCCTATTCATACAATACAAACAGATAATGGTCGTGAATTTACAAACTATGGAGTAAAAGATCGAGAGTGTTTATTTGATATTGTATTAAAACGATTAGGAATAGAACATAAGACGACAAGGCCATTTTCTCCGTGGCAGAATGGAAAAGTAGAGCGCAGCCATCGAATTGATGGTGAAAGATTCTATTCTCGTAAGTTTAATAGTATGGAGAGTTTTCTAAAAGCACATAGTCGATATGCTAATAGATATAACAACATTGCACAGAAGGTCTTAAACTTTAAATCACCGAACCAAGTTATAACAGAGTACTTTATGAATCAAAAGGCATAAGTATTTGTCACAAATGTTTGATTACTCTAGAGTAGTAAATCTTTTT
>BNJT01000623.1_pt1 | contig 28581 bp, 45 predicted proteins | sample 8540491 | NCBI WGS metagenome assembly BNJT01 (sample SAMD00202455, study PRJDB9452) | human saliva metagenome | host: Homo sapiens | reverse complement strand
AGCTTACTGCAGCAGGCGGAAATAGAGGATAGGTAAAATCCCGCTAACAATAACTAAGAATCAGAGAATGACGGGGCCGTTGTATTGAAGGCCCGTTTTTCGAATCATAAGCTATATAACCTCATCTTGAACGATAGAATCGATGATAAAGAGAGCGTATTTTTCCACAATAGAGAGAGCTGATATTTCACAATGTAAAATCATTTGTAAAAAATTTATATTTTTGGATAAAGATTATAAAAAGCTGAAACAAGTGAAAAATCGATATTTCTTCTTATTTTTATTGTTTTAAAGCCGATGAGACTCTAAACTTCAGTTGTCTATTAAATAACAAGGAGAATAAGAGATGAAAGATTTAGGCGGAAATACAGTGAGAAGTGTATTTTCAAAAACCCGGAACAAGAGGAGGAAAGGCTATGAAGCTTTTCCTGAAAATGGCACTGATACTGGGCCTTGTTTCAGTAGTCATTATCAGTTTATAAACATCAGCACCATTCGCATCGGCTAGAATTTCTTTCACAAAAGCACTTGATAAAAATATGGAGGACAAGGGAAGGCTTCTGCAGAAGAGCTTTCGTCCATCATTTCGCAGATGCAGGCAATTTCTTCTATTATTTATAATGGCGTAAATTCCGCAGGAGAAGAAAAAGAAGGAAAAATACAGTCTGGACTGTTCAAAAATTTAAAGGAGGAAAAAGCAGAGGGTGACTCCAATGGAGGACAGCGGTTTTCGCTCCCGCCTTGTGGATGAAGAACTCTCAATGGCACAATACAATAGTGAGTCTGTACTTTTGGACTCTTTAAGTGCTTTAATTGCTTCGAATGAGAATATCAGCGGTGCAGGTGCATTTTTCGAGGCAAACGGATTCGTTCAGGTAAATGGCGATTACGCCCTTACTTAAACAGAAGTGGATACAGCTCTAAAACGCTTCTGAGATTTTCCCTATGATTACTACAAGGAAAAAGGACTAATATACGGAGGCTAGAGACAGCAAAGCAGACTTATATCACCGATGTAATGAGGATATGTTAAGCAGCGCCAAGGTTGTCAGTATTTCTCAACCGATATATTCCGGTTAGCTAAGTTTTATAGGTGTTGTCTTTTTGGATGTGGATGTCAATATCTTTTCTTCTATTCAACAGGAGGATAGTCGATTTTTCAAGTTTAAGCACGGATATTTTAGATGCCCATGGGTTGTAGTTTATAGTAAGAATGTAGATATAATTGGAAAGTCCATTTCGGAGAATAAGAGTGATTCGGAAAACAAAAAGATGCAGGAGGAAATGGCGAAGGGCAAGATTTTTCCATCTGATGGAAAAAGATAAAGGAACAGAGGACAAGAGAGTCTATTATATTCCGACAGATGTTATGGGGAGCACTTGGTGGATTATGCTTTCTGTAAATCAAAGAGAGTTAATGGCACCGGTATTTAGAATCATAATTATATGTATCAGTTTTTGCCGTTATTGGCATTATTGTCATGGTGCTTACACTTTATTCCTAATTAAGAAATCGCTTAAGCCGCTGGAAGGTATGGCAAGAGTTGGAAAGAAGGTTTCCAAAAGGAGACTTTAGCGAAAAGTATATCCCTACCTAAAGGACGATGAAATAGGGCAAATCGGACAAGGCTTCCAGCAGGTTATGGATAATATCCGGGATATTACCTCTGATTTAGAGGAAAAAGCTGGAAGAGCTGTCCAGAGGAAATTTCCGTGTGAATTTGGAGGAAGAAGAAAATATCAGGGAGAATATCGCCCCTTAATTGAATCCTTAAGAAATATTCGAGCACAGTTAAACGCGACTATGCTTGAAATACAGAAATCCACCGAAGTAAGCTCTACTTCCGAGCAGGTTTCAATGGGGGCACAGACCCTGTCTCAAGGTGCAACTAGAGCAGGCTTCTTCCGTTGAAGAGCTATCTGCCAGCATGAATGAAATTGCGGAATCCATAAAGGGAACCACGAAGAAGGCTGAGGATGCGAAGAGTCTTAGTGAAAAAGAGCCGGAGAGGGCAGTTATGATCAGCACGCAGAAGATGGAAGAAATGACGCAGGCAATGGCGGAAATCACGGAAAAATCCACGGAGATTGAAAAAGATTATTAAAACTATTGACGATATCGCCTTCCAAACCAATATTCTATCTCTAAATGCGGCGATTGAAGCGGCCAGAGCAGGAGAAGCCGGTAAGGGCTTTGCCGTGGTGGCGGATGAGTAGGAAACCTTGCACAGAAGTCTGCAAAGGCTGCGCAAAATACCGGCCTGCTTATCGAAGAAACGAAAGGATGCCGTGAGAGAGGGCAAGAATCAGCAGAGAAACGGGAGAATCTCTTTCCACCGTGGTGGAGCGCGCGGAAGAATTAATAATATGATTTTTGAAATCACGAAGGAAACGGAGAGGGAGTCGCAGGGCATGAGCCAGCTTACTGTCGGCATGGAACAGATTTCTTCCGTGGTACAGACGAACTCCGCAACTGCGGAAGAAAGTGCGGCTGCATCGGAAGAGCTATCCGGACAAGCCGGAATATTGGATGATCTGGTATCCAAGTTCCTCTTACAGGAAGAATAAGAATAGAATTTAATAAGAAAAAAGCAGCCCTGAAAAAGTACCGACCCCCAAAAGTTAGACCTAAAAATTCTAACAATTGGAGGTCGGTATTTTTATACTAAATACAACTATGAGCTTAAGAAAAGATTGTTGATGCTTATCTAAATGGTAAAGGCGGCTATAGATATCTTTCATCTATCTATGGCCCCAATAGAAACGACATACAAAAATGGGTTGCTAATTACCAAAGCCTTGGGAGATAAAGGATTATTTCGTTCCTAGACAGCATGAAAAATATTCTTTCGAAAAAGAAACTTTCTGTAGTAGAGTTTTATCTATCAAGTGAGAGTTTCATATCGGGAACTGGCAATTCAAGAAGGCATAACGAATTCTAGTATGATTGTTGCATGGGTTAGCCGTTTTCGTTCTGCCGGTCCTGAAGCTTTGAGACCTCACAAGAAAGGTCGGAAGAAAACTTTGGACAAAAATAAAACAAAAAATCAGAAACAAGAAATTAAAGAAAAAGTTGTTGATACCAGTGCTGAACATGTCAAAAGAATTAGAAGAGAACTCCTTAAACTAAGAATTGAGAATGCATTTTTAAAAGAACTGAGGAGGTTGCGTTTAGAAGACGAGGTAAAAATGAGAGAACGGCGCTCGTCATCAACAGCCTCCGAGGAGAGTTTAAGCTAAAAGACCTTCTCTCTTATACAGGCATACCTAAAGCCACATACATGTATTGGCAAAAACGTCTTGATAGAGAAGACCCTGACAAAGAAATCGAAGAAAAGATTCTTTTCATACGAGTGACTAATAAGGATTATGGTTATCGTCGTGTATTAGCCGAACTAAGAAATCAGGGATATGTTGTAAACACAAGAAAAAGTGCAGCGTATAATGCAGAAGCTTGGGCTGCAAGTTACTTCTTTCACACGTAAGAGCCGCAAATACAGTTCATACAAGGGCCAAGTAGCACAGTAGCTCCTAATCGCATAAGAAGACGTTTTTAAAAACTCATATTCCTCATCAGAAGATTACCACAGATACTACAGAGTTTAAGTATTATGAAATCGATGCTAAAGGCCATATGACAATGCGCAAACTATACTTGGATCCATTTATGGATATGTGTAATGGTGAGATTATCAGTTATGGAATAGCAAAAACAACCATCTGCCCAAAAATATAATGAATGCATTGGAACAAGCGGTAAAGGTAACATCTGATTGCCCATATCATGAGAACATTCCATTCGGATCAAGGATGGGCATATCAGATGAAAAGCTTATTCTCATCGACTTAGGGAAGAAAGAATCTTTCAAAGTATGTCCAGAAAAGGGAACTGTCATGATAATTCAGTTATGGAGAACTTTTTCGGTTTTGCTAAACAAGAAATCTATTATGGCATTATCTATTATAGTTATGAAGAATTAAAGTCAGAAATAGAACGATATATAAGGTACTATAACGAACATAGAATCAAGGAGAAACTAGGATGGCTAAGTCCTGTTCAATACAGGCTTCGCCTCTTAGCTGCATAAAAATAGCGTAGCAGCCATAAAAGCTGCTACGCTTAAAGTCTAACTTTTTGGGGTCACATCAAAAGCATGGGCTGCTTTATTTTCTATAAAATCTTAGCCCCAGAAATAGTTTCCGGTAATAAGAGAATAAATTCGATTACAACAACAATTGCACAAACAATCATGTGCAAGGGACGAATACGAATACTTCCACCCTTCTCATTTGCCCACTTAATGGCTAGGGATCTGTCCTACAAGTAAAGAGAGCACAAACGGCTGTGATGATAATGGTCATAAGCTGCTGATTCATAGAGCCTCCTTCAAAGACATAAAAATTTTTAATTTATTGTTAAAATTTACAATAAGACTAAAAGAATTGTATATAGAATGAAAGATTCCGTCAAGCTGTTTCTATCTTAAAGAGAAATAAGAAATATGGCAATAAATTATTAAAGCTCTTGTAAAGGACGGCTGAGTCGAATACTGCTATAATTACATGCTAGAGGGCTTTGTTTCGATTTGCATGGACGAGAAGCCCTAAAGCAAGCCGTTTTTAGAAAGAAAGGACAAAAAAGCATTGAAAAACTTCAATATGTGGCTCTTCTTGGCTTTGAGCAGTTTGTACTGCTTGCGGAGCAAAGGGGAGAATTCAGAAACAAAAGGAAACAAGAGCAGAGACTTCTTTGGCAGAGTCCGGAGAAAATGGCAGTTCGAATGACAAAGGCGATGCAGGAACAGAGTCGAGGTCGGCAGGGAACAGAGGATGTGGACGGCAAAAAGTGAAGAAGCTCTTTCGAAAGCGAAGATTAAGCTGAAGTATTCTAATCTTGTGGATCAGGAAACAAGAGAGAGGGTAAAGACGGCATTAATGAAAGCCGGTCTAAAAAGAGGAGAAAGTTAAGTCATTTTTGAAGCGGTGGATGAATATAACAATGCTGCCGGAAAAGAAAATCTCGTGCAGGAAAATGACCACAATTGATGCAGGATTTCGAGTTTTTGATTCTGATAAGCTTGTGGATAATTGGTTGGAAAAAGGGAGGATATGTCGGACGGAATTGCAGAATCACCTCTTTTTCATTGATGGGGATTTCATCAAGGTGGAAATCCCGTTTCGGGCGATACCACTATGCTTTTTCTCGGACTTTGACGCTATTTCCGCTAAACAAATTTTTAGCGCGGAGGCAAAGAAGAACTTCGATACTCTTTTTTTCCTATATAGATGTGGAAGATACGCGGGACACAAGCGTACTATCGGAAGAGATTATCAAGTCATGGAAGGAGAAAGGGATTTCCTTCGATAATGATAAGATGCACATGGTTTCCGTTTTTATGACCATGGATGACGGTTTAAACAAGGTGCAGGAATTTATCGGACATGTAGGGAGTTTTAGTAGAGGGGATGGAGATAAGTTTTTATTCATTGAAAAACTCGCCTTTGAATTACCTTACCAGGTGAGGAGTTCTCCGATTTGCAGGAGCTAAATGACTATCTAATGGGTTACTATGAGTAAGGATGCGGACGGATTGACTGCTAAACCTATTATCTTTTTGGGATGGAGAGGTTATGAAGGAATACAGAGTTTTGGAAGGATAATGGATTCCTAAAAGTCCGAGTATCGAGAAAAGACGATTTTCGCTTCAGTATGCATGGTACTTAGGTAATTCCTTTGTCAAAAATTATTGACAAAGGGAGTATCATTCTGTATCATAATTCTGTTGCATTGAAAGCAACGCAGTTAGAGTGATCTTAACTTGCCGGCGTGGCGGGAATAGGTGAGACGCACAGGACTTAAAATCCTGCGAGACATAAATCTCATACCGGTTCGACCCCGGTCGCCGGCAGCAAAGGAGAATAATCGGTGAGGCTTCTCGCCGGTTTTATACCTTTCCTCTGCAGAATAAGGAGATGTACCCAAGTGGTTGAAGGGTCCGCACTCGAAATGCGGTAGGGTCGGGCAACCGGCGCATGGGTTCAAATCCATCATCTCCGCGACCTAAAAAGATCGGAATTTAGCTCAAAAGGTGCTGAAAATACCGGTCTTTTTGTGTATACTGAAGGATTTATGTGACGAGGAAAAAGTTAAATCCTTCCGCAAGAGTTGAGAAAAGGAGATATGGATATTCATTTGGAGAAAAAGAAATGAAAAATTGGCAGATACTGTCATAAAAGGGCTGAAATCCCGCAATATGATCGTTATTACGCAAAGAATAAGGAAGAAGCATTGAAGCTTGCCTTAGAATCTCATCGAAGAACAGCAGCATTTCCATGGGAGGCTGTATGAGTGCACAGGAAATCGGACTGGTTTCCGCTTTAGAACAGGGAGAGTTTAATTTATTGATAGAAGTAAACTGGAGCCGAGAGAGCACTTCTTGCAGCTTATGATGCGGATATTTTTCTTGCCAGCGCGAATGCGATGACAGATGATGGAATTCTTGTCAATATGAGACGGCAATGCTAATCGTGTTTCTTGTATTGCACAGGGACGAGGAAGGTTCTTTTTATTGTAAGTATGAATAAGGTCTGTCCGGACTTGGATAGCGCTATGAAGCGTGCCAGAAATGTAGCTGCACCGGCAAATACCCAGAGATTTGATATCAAAAACACCCTGTAAGTTGACAGGAAAATGTTCCGACTGTAAATCTCCGGATACGATTTGTTGCCAATTCTTGATTACTCGATATTCCCGCCATACAGACCGCATTCATGTGATTCTTGTGAATGAGAATCTGGGATTATAATAAGGAACGGAAGGGATAGAGAGGAAAAGAAATACTAAGTGTTCTTAGAAAGGAACGCTAAGCATATTCTTTAAATATATTTTTAACTCTCCATAGCCTTCTTTATCCATATCGTCATAGGGAATAAAGCGAACGGAAGAGGAGTTGATACAATAGCGCAGTCCCGTGAGCTCCTTCGGGCCGTCTGTAAAAACATGTCCGAGATGGTAATTACCACCCTGTGAGCGAACCTCCACTCTGTGGCGACCCAACTGTCATCGTCCAGATAGCGAATAACTTCCTGTGCTATAGGTTTCGCAAAAGCTTGGCCAGCCACAAGCGGACTGAAACTTATCTTTGAGGGAAAACAAGGGCTCTCCTGTGGCTCTGTCCACATAGAGCCCTTTTTCTCTTGTATCCCAGTAAATATTTTCGAAGGGGCGGTCGGTAGCGGAGTTTACCAGCACCTCATACTCTTCCTTCGTGAGCTTTTTCTGCAATTCTTCTTCAGATAGAGCTTGATATTTATCCTCGTCAAGAAGAGGTTCGTCTGCAAGGAAGAGAATGTGACAGTAGCCGTCCGGATTTTTGTTTAGGTAATTTTGGTGATATTCTTCTGCGGAGAAGAAATGTTTTAAGGGGAGTATTTCCACTACGATTGGAGCCCTGATATTTCGCTTGTTCTTTAGCTAAAACGGCTTCAATAGTTGCTTTGTCCTTTTTCATCTATGTAATAAACACCGGTGCGATATTGTGTTCCCCTGTCATTTCCCTGCTTGTTTAAGCTTGTCGGATCAATAATCCGAAGATAATAACGAAGAAGATTCTTTAGAGGTAAATGCTCTGCATCATGGTGGATTTCTACGGCTTCGGCATGGCCGGTATTGCTTTGACAAACCTCTCTTTATAAGTGGGATTCTCCGTATTCCGTTTGCGTAGCCGCATTTTTGTGGAAAGTACGCCGGGAATTCTTTGAAAATAGGCTTCACACCCAGAAACAACCGCCTGCAAGATAAATAAGTTTAGACATCTTTACTCCTTTCCAAACAGTAAAAATCAATCTGATTCCTTATAGTATCACATTTTAAGAGTGAAATTCATTCTGTCTTCACCTTTCGATTATCAATTTTAAATATTGCCAAAAAGGTCAAAAAGTAAGCTGCTGTCTTTCGGATAGGACAGGTATCTTGCCTCCCAGAGAGGAGAGAACTTGTCCTTATATTTTCGTAGTCCCGAAAAGGAGTAGAAACGATTGGTAAAGGCGTAAGCCAGAAAAGCGCAGTTTTTCCTGAAAAAGCTATGCTCTTCCTGTCCCTACATTGGACGAGGGGAGCCATACCAAATCAAAGTATTCTACGCCTTTTTCTTTAAAATACAGAAAGTTTTTGTACGAAAAAGATAGTCCATGATGCCATTACTTTCCGTGCCCGGATTATAGCGCATGAGATCAATGCTGGCTTCTTTTTCTCCATTACAAATAGAGGGAAATTGGAAAAGGCCTGCACCTTCCCCTCGGAATCAATACGCAGGCAATGGGGGCAAGGGAGAGATAGTTTTTGTCAAAGAAGCCTAGGGGAAAAAGCCTTTTTCCTGTCTGCCGGAAAGCCGAGGCATCAGAAATATTTTCAGATCCTGTAAAAAGCTGTCGGAAAAAGGAGGATACAATACTTTGAAGGAATAGCCTTTATTTTCCAACTTATTGACTGCGGCACGAAACTTCTTCCGGATTTTCCCACGAGATCAAAAAGCGGCAAGAGGGACCTTTGCAGTCTCTCCAAACTTCATAAATTCATAGCCGTGGTTATGGAGAAGCAGTGTCAAATCCTGCCCCTATCTCATAAAAAGAGCGGGGTGAGATTTTTCTTCCGCTTGCTCTGTAAAGGAAGAGATAGCAGCGAGGGAAATATTTTTCTCGCCGATAGGGTTCTCCCATGACCACTGCTTTTCCGTCTTCGGGGCAAATTGAAAAGCCACTTATCTTCTCCGTCTTCCTGATAATAGTAGAGCAGCTTATCGCCAAGGAAGGCTAAAGAAGCATCCAGATTGGTGTTGGGAAAGCTATGTAAAAGTTTTGAAAGCGTTCCTGATTGAACTTTTTCGCCGAAGGAAAATGCTTATCCTGCCAGCATGCCTATTGCGATATAGAAAGTGCCGGAATCAGAAAAATAGGCAAAAAGATGCAGAAATAGTTCAAAAGACTGTAAAATAATGGGGCTTCGAGAAAGCATTAATCCTGTGCAGGACTCCCTTATGGAAAATGAGGAAGCCGAGGCTTTCTTTTCCGGTATTTCCACTGGAAAAGGTATAAAAAGAAGGAGCGTAATCAAAAAGGCTCCCTACAATATAGGAAAAATCCTTTAAACGGTCTTCGAGGGATAGAAAAAGGATGTTCTGGAGAGCTCCTTTCTCCGGATAAAGAGTAGTAGCATAAAAAGGAGGAGGATAAAGGCTACTAAAAAGAGAAAATGCTTCCCAGATTTATATAGAGAGACTTACAAGGCAAAGCAGAAGGGCAAAGGGCTTGGCAAAGGCGGCCTTTCTTTTTAAAAAGTCTTCCCAAAAAGGGAAGAAAAAGAGAGCCCAAAAGGAAGCTTGGAAACTGCCAGAGTAGCTGCCCCGGATGGGATCCATTTGCCCAATCAGTGGAATACTATGAATTTCATCAGGAAGAATGGCGGTGGCCATCAGACGAAGAAATTCGCCATAAAAGTGGCTGATGCCCTGTCCCAAGAGTGAGCTAAGCTTTTTGGCAGACCGTAAAAATTTTTATGATTGATTTGTCCGCCCATACTTTTGATAAAAAGAGAGGCCGATAGCAAAGGAATGATGTAATAAAAGATACGGAAAAAGCAGTAACCAGCTTGCCGCCTCATTTCGATTTACGGAAAAATGTAAAGACCGCTCATCATCATTAAGTCAAAGCTTCCTGAGCTTCCGGGAATCATGGAGACGATACCGATACAGATGGAAATAAAGAATAAAGGCAGTGTATTGGCAAGACTTACACTATAGCCCAGCGTCCTTCCAACATAGAAGAAAAAGCAGGAAACAAAGCCCCAATCGAGGAGGGACGTCAGGATTAAAGCCAGAATCTTTTTCTTAGACAGATTCCCAAAAGTAGGACCAGTTTTTCTGGTAGAAAGAAAAAGCAAGACCGGAAGAATCAGAGAAGCCAGAAGGAGGACAAAGCTGTAGGGGCTTTTAAACGGCATTTTCCCAGAACAAAAGCAAGAGCCCGAAGGAAAGCAGAGAATACAGAGAGCGCCGGACATAAAATACAGGCATAACCTTGAAATGCCCTGCATGGTTTCTTCGCCCTTATCCTCCTCCGTAAAATAGCTGTAGCGAAGTCCCACATCCACAAGACCGGCAAATCCAATCAGGTTGTTTAGGCTGTTGATGGTCCAGCTGCTTTCTATGAGCTTCCCCAAAGAAATCTTCTTTTTCAGCTCCTTGCAAAGAATAAAGTCGTAAAGCATCATCGGAGAAACCGAAAGGATTCCGAGTACAAGAAGACTAAAAATTTGGAGGGGAGACAGACCGCTCAATATGCCTTTTACCGCTTCCGGGAAATGGTCTTTCCCATTTTAATCAGTTCCAAAAGCACCAAAATAGAAATGCTCAGGAAAAGAATGCTCTTTAAAACATTCTGCCATTTTTGGAAAAAAGAAATCAGCTTATTCAATTTTTCCTCCTTACTAGGGAAACCGGAGTTTCTTTACTCTATACGAACTTTGTTTTGCTTGTATATCCGCATGGCTTGCTTGTTGCGGTAGATTATGGCTGTATGCCCTGCACCATTTTTCTATCAAGCGATTAAAGTAAACGCTATCCTTTTTCGGGATGTTATGTCCCTGTCCTTTTCTTTCCAGAAATTTGCCTTTCGGGAAAAAGCTTCTGCAATAGCCATGCTGTGTTTCCGTTTAATCATATCCCTGTCCCCTACCAAAACCACTACAGGGTAAGGCGCCTTTCTAAAAAGCTCTTTCGGCACATCACATTTTCCCGTAAAAGGGAGATACTCTGGACTTCCGTTTAAAGGCGGGAAGAAAAGAGCCCTCAAAAAGCGGTAGAGCCATTCTTCCAGATAGCAGGCATAGCGGGGAAGGAACTTTTAAGCCAGAAAAGGAAATATTTCCGCTGTTGGCAAGAATCCCAGCCACTCTTTCGCCGTGGCGACCAGCGTATTCCAGGGGACGAGGTTCGCGCCGTCACTGTGTCCCACCAAAAGGCATTTCTCTATGGAAAGGGAGGAAAGAAGTTCCTCCAGACTGTCAGAAAGATACGCAAAGCTTGCCTCTCCCTGCAGCTCTCCGGATTTTCCATGCCCCAAACTATCTACAAAAAGGAGCTGAAACTCTTTCTCGAGGATCCTTTGTTTTACAAAGTAGCTGCTTTGCAGGTTGTTTCCATGAAGAAAGACAATAGGAAAGCCTTTTCCCAGAATATCCACATGGATTCGTTCTCCGCTTTTACAATAAAAATTTCCATTTTGAACTCCCTTGGCATAAATTAGATACTTGGTTTTATAAGAATGGCACTTGCTTAACTCGATTTATTTCTATTCTCAGTTTTTATTCGATTTACTCTTGGCTTTACTTGAGTTTCTCTCGGTTTTACTTCGTACTTAAGGCGATAAGATTTTTATCCTTCCGTTTTCTCACCACGTCCATAATGCTGCCGTCTCTGGCTTCGATAATGGCAACTACCTTATCCTCGAATTCCAGCGTGGCCGGTTCACCACAGATCTTGTAGGCAATATCTCGTAATTCCTCAATACTCTTTATGGGAAGCTTAACGGCTTTTGCAGCCTCAAAAGCTCCGGACGCTGGGGATTAATGGCAATGCCATAGTCGGTAACAATCACATCTACAGTTTCTCCGGGGGTGGTAACGGTGGTTACCTCATTTCGAATAGTAGGAATTCTTCCCTGTACCAAGGGCGTGATGACAATGGTGCATTTTGCTCCGGCCGCCGTATCCGGATGTCCTCCTGTGCTCCCATTAATTCTCCCTCGGAGCTCATCATCACATTGCGGTGAAAAATGTACATCTGCCTCCAGAGTGCCTAAAATCACAAAGTCCAATTTATTAACCACAGCACCTTTACAGAATGGATCCGCATATTCCTTGGTGCTGATGGAAAAATGCTTCGGATGGGAAATCAGATTCTCGATAGAAGGCAAATCAAAGTCCTGGGTATCCAAAAGACAGGAAACCAAACCCTCATCCAATAAATCGCACATGGGCTTGGACATTCCTCCGGCACCAAAGCCCATATGAATGTTTTTCTCCGCATTTTCTCCGAAAGACACAGTGCTGTAGCACTGGCTGCCCGCCGATACCGGTTTGAAAGGTGAAGCCCTCCTTGAAATAGGGGGTAGCGGCAATAAATTCCGCACAGCTTTCCGCCATCATCAGTTTTCTTCTATCTGTCACGGACGGGCGGCACCGGTAGCGATTTTTTCCGGATCTCCTATAGCATCCACCTTTAGCACATAATCCACGTTCGTCATACTGATATCGGCCGGAAAAATTCGGAAAAGGGTACAAGACAATCCGTTAAAACCACCACATATTCGGCATACTCCGCATCAATGGCAGAGTAGGAGAGCACACCGCAGTTGCTGTTTCCCCTACTGCGCGGCAATTTCCGTATTCATCACAGCTGGGGCTCCGATAAAGGCAATGTCGATTTTCGTTTCGCCCGTTTCGATGGCCCGAACTCTTCCGCCGTGGGAACGAAGAATAGCGATTCCCTGTAATTTACCCTCACTAATGGCTTCTCCGATTTTTCCCCGAACTCCGGAGCTTTCGATATGGGTTACGGTACCGTCTTCCAGCATGGGAACGAGCTCGTCCTGTGCTTTGCTTAGGGAGCTGGCACAGATGGTAATGTTCTTAAAGGCCATCTCGTGAATGGTCTGCATCACCTGCATAACCACCGGTCTCCTTCCCTGAAAATGATGGTGAAAAGCTGATGGTCATGCCGTCATGGGCGTTGCATTTTCGCAAAACCTCCTGCAAATCCTTCTCCAGTTTACTGCCCTCGCCACCGATTCGTGCTCTCGCTTTTACTGCTGTCTTTTTCATAAGTATAGTCGTCAAAATGTCTGCTTCCCTGAAATACCGTTTTCCCGGTTTCCGCTAAAACCGCATCCGGGATATCTCTCCCACTGCATTAATCATTTTGTACCTCCTCAAAGCGCCTGCAGCCTTTTGCAAGAGCAAGGGTTCTTTTGCCTCGTCATAAAAGGCGATGTCTATCATTTTCCCGTCCACGGTAAATACGCCGATGCCCTGACTTCGTTTCTCATCAATTTCCTGTACTACTTTTTCGGCAAAGCTAATTTCCTCCGTGCTTGGCGTATAAACCGCATGCACAACAGGAATCTGTCTTGGATTGATAATGGATTTTCCGTCAAAGCCCATGGTGTGAATCAGTTCCACTTCCTTTCGGAAGCCTTCCATATCCTCCAGATTGGTATAAACGGTATCAAAGCACTGTATTCCTGCGGCTCTGGCATGAATAATCATCAGTTGCCTTGCACCGATTAGCTCTACGCCGCTTCCGCTGATTCCTGTATGTAAATCCTTGGTATAATCTCCTGCGGATAAAGCTACCCCGAAGAGTCTCTCCGAGGCATGGCATATTTCTTCCAAATGTACCACACCTTTGGCAGACTCAATGGCCGCCATAAGAAGGGTGCTTCCGGGAGTCACACCGGCTTCTTGCTCCGCCTCTGCTACTTCCGCTTCTACCAAAAAGAATATCCTCTTTGGATTCCGTTTTCGGAATACGAATGCTGTCACAGCCGGCAAAGACGGCGCAGCGAATATCCTCCTTCCAAAAGGGAGTATCGATGCCGTTAATCCGCACCACTTTTTCTGCATTTTGATAATCCACTTTTTTTAGGGCATGAAAGAGATTAAATCTTGCAGCATCCTTTTCCAAAGGGGCTACAGCATCCTCCAGATCGAAAATCAAGGAGTCCGCCCCGTAGATATAAGGATCCTTTAAAAGATTCGGTTTCTGTGCGTTCAGAAACATCATGCTTCTTCGCAGACGATTTTTATGATTCATAGAGCAGCTCCCCCCAAGGAATATTTTCCGTTTTATCCTGACTGCGGTAAACAGCGGCCTGTAATCTTGCCACAAGGATGTGATCAAAGGCGCCCATGTCCTCTACCTCCACGAGGGCATCCTGAATGCCCATTTTCGTAAGGCACTGGTGTACCAAGGCGACCATTCTGTCTCCGTACTCGTAGAGCACCTTGGACTTAAGCTGCACCGTTCTGCCGCCGCTTCCTTTGGAAACGGTTACCAGGCAATCACATTTCTCCGTGGTGCCGGCACTGGCTGTTTTTTGGATTTCCATAACGACTCCTTTCGACCTTCCATCCCTTCGGGGAATCTGCATTGTTCAAGTACTATACATCTTTTTGTGAAATCATGCTATTCTTCGCCGCATAGTATAGACCTCTTTGAAGAAAAGAAGGGTGTGATTTTCTTGTGAAAAATATCAGATGATTACTTTTTACTAAGATAAAATGAATTAAAAATTAGGAAGAGTATTTTAATGATGCATTCATCGATACAAAAATATTAGGAAGATGTCATCTATAGCTTATAGATGAACTATAGAAGATAAATAAGTGTATGGAATACAGGGGAATAATAAGATAAAAATACTTGAGTGGGATTGTTTTCTAGAACTTCATGGGATTACTTTTTTTATGTTTTTGAGATTGGAGTGAATGTTGAGAGGCCAAAATTTTTCAAGAGATATAAATAATTTGACTACAGTATAGCACAAAAAGAATTGGGGCGAAGAGAATTTCGCAGATGATTTAGTTTGAAATTACACAGCTTCAGGGAGGATAGAATGTTAGAAGGTTTAAAGAAGTTTTTGCTCGCAAAGACGAGCCAAAGCCGGAGAATCAAAGGAATACTGAGAATGGGATCGATTCCGAGACTCTTAGAAATAGTGAGGTCGAGCAACAAGAAGGAAATAATAGCGGAGCTGAGCGAACTCGTTTTACGCTGATGGCGGAAAGCTATACAGCTGTAGAGGAAGATTGTTTTTTTCTGTAGAAGGCCAACTCTTTGGAAATGCCAAAGAAGGGGAAAAGGCTTATGCCCTGCATCGTGATGGAACTATTTCTCATCTAACGATTATGAAGATAGAAGAAAGTGATGCATTAGCGGAACAAATAGAACAAGCAGAAACACCTGAAAAAAAGGATAAAACCCTGAAGTACCGGAAACCCAAGGGCAGAGAAGGGTAAAGCTCTTCTTCTCTCAAAAAGATGTTCTTTCTTCGGACTGGCAATATGCCGTAGTTACGAACATTCCCTATCAGATTGAAGCGAATGCATCAAGCGGTGGAAAAATCCCTATCTTTTTGGGATTAAGTTGCGTGTTTTTTTGAAAAACAGGAGAGGGAGAGTTTCTGAATCTCTTTTTAGAGAGCTGGTGCGGAGTCATTACACTGGTGGTGATAGAGACAGAGGAGGCCTGCCAAAGGGAGAGAAGGATGGAACTGTGACACTAAAGGCGGGGATGAAGATTACCATCCCTCATGTTACCATGGACCGGGGAGAATCAGCCCTTCCGGTGTTTACGGATTGGTTTGCACTAGGCGCCATGGATCAGCAAATGGGGGCTATGAATCAGCAGATGGAGGCAGGATGGAAAAGAGAAACCATGATTGCCGGTTTCCCTCAAATTGTGTCCATGCTTACTAAGGGAGAAGGCTTTGTAATCAATCCCTATGGACCGCAGCTCTTCTATGTAAGCCCGGAGCTTATCCATAACCTGATGAGTTCCCCGGGATACCAAAGTGAATTTGGGGAAGGAAAGTACAGTCCGTGGAAGTGAAGAAGGATACGGAAGTTTTGTTGGGCTATCCGGAGGAAAGTGAAGAAGTGGAAGCTTTGCATAGGAGACTTATATCTTTTGCAAAGGTACATTCCGAGATTTCGATGCTGGATATGCTTATAAAGTCCGACTCGGATGGTACCACTTCTTATCTGATTATTGTGGACATGCCGGAGGAGTATTGCCATGAATGCTTTAAGGAAATCTATGAAAGTTGTCGAGATCTTTTGCATAGAATACCCTATATGGATTTTGTGACGCTGCAAAGAGGAGATTTTGCAAAGGGAGTAAGAAGCGAGACACCGCTTTATCTAAGGGGATAGATAATTCAAGAAAATATAGGGATTAGCTTAATTATGGAATGAGTTAAAGAAGATGATAAAATAGATTTGATTGAAAAAGTATTTCGAAAAAGTAGAGAAAATGAAACTAGTGGAAAATGGATTAATTTGAAGGGGGAATTTTGAGCCAAGAAGTATTTTCTTTTATTATTTACATGATTCATGCTTGTGCAAATCGTTGGAGAAAGACGAGCGCACAGGTATATTTTACTTTAAAAAAGAGTGGATGCCTTAATCATTACCTGATTTCGAATTATGATATTTTACATACACAAAGTACGGATTTTGTTGTGAAGGATATTGAAGAATACCTTGCCAAAAAAGGGGTGATAGTATGATAGTGTATCATGGTTCTAATCAGCATGTAGAAAAGCCTGACGTAAAACATAGCCTTAGGAATTTAGATTTTGGTTCGGGATTTTATGTAACTACGGTAAAAGAACAGGCAGAGAAGTGGGCAAAACGAAGAGCAGACTTATTGTCGGGAGATCCGCTTATTAACAGATATGAGTTTTGCTTGGATAAAATACATTTTAAAGTAAAAGAATTCGGAGAGGATTTAGATTCATGGATTGATTTTGTGTGTGATTGCCGTGAGGGGAAAAAAGATTATTTGCAATTTGACATTATTATCGGAAAAGTTGCAAATGATAGAGTTTTTCGAGTGGTTGATATGTATCATCAAGGAATATGGGATAAAGAAAGAGCGATAAAAGAGATTCGTGTGTATCCAAATTATGACCAGATAGCATTTATTTCTCAAAGGGCAGTTGATGAGCTTTTAAAATTTGTTGCAGCAGAGGAGTTAACACCATGACAGAGGAAGCTTTAGAGCAGTTTTATCAAGAAAATCTAGAAGAAAGATTGATACAAAATATTGCAAAAGAACTACACTTATCTTTAGAAAAGGCGATGGACTGTTATTATAAGAGTAGACTGGCAGGCATGATTCAGGAGGGAAAGGAAGGAGTGCAGTACTTGGATTATAGGGCTTTGACTGTATTTTTTATGGAGATGGAAAAAATAGATAGAAAATCTGAATAGAGTATTTGCCTCCTTGATGCAAGTAAAAGAATAAAAACATAGTATACATAGGAGTAAATTGTAAAATATGAAAACCAAAGAAGAAGCCATTCAATTCGGTCTATCCTTTCCGGATAGTTATGCGGATCATCCCTTCCCTACGGCGGATTGGGATCTGATTCGGTATAAGGGAAAAATAAAAAGCCTTTTTATGGATCTATGAAAGAAATGGATTGATTAACCTCAATGTAAAGGTTCACCCGGAATGGAGAGACTTTTGGAGAAGAGTTTATCCTGCGGTACAGCCTGCCTATCATCAGAATAAAAGAGCATTGGAACAGCATTATTTTTAGACGGCAGTATTCCGGAGGAAGAGCTGAAAAGAATGATATCAGAAAGCTATGCTCTTATTTCCGATTCACCCACAAAAACGAATTTACGAGGCAGTGAAGAAGATTCCCAAAGGCATGGTAGCTACTTATGCGGAAGTTGCCGAGATGGCCGGGAATAAAAAGATGTCCCGTGCGGTGGGAAAATGCCCTGCATAAGAATCCGGATCCGGAGAATATTCCTTGTTTTCGCGTGGTGAATTCAAGGGGAGCTTTGTTCCCTGCCTTTGCCTTCGGCGGAGAGGATGAGCAGAGAAAACGCCTCGAAGAAGACGGCGTGGGAAGTAAGGACGGAAAAGTGGATTTAAAGAAGTATGGAATGGGAAATTGAAGAAAATCAAATCATCCTTCATGTAGATATGGACGCCTTTTACGCCTCCGTGGAAATGCGGGACAATCCGGCTCTGAAAGATAAGCCATTGATTATCGGGGGCAAAGCTAACGGAGCGGGCGTAGTGGCAACCTGCAACTATGAAGCGAGAAAATATGGCGTTCGTTCCGCCATGAACAGTAAGGAAGCCTTTCGGCTTTGCCCGAAGGCTGTTTTTCTGTACCCGGATTTTGAAAAATATAAGGCGGTGTCAGAGGAGCTCCATGAGATTCTGGAAAGCTATACGAAGCAGGCGGAATATATTGCTCTGGATGAAGGCTATCTGATTTAACGGAAGTCGCCAAGGATTTTTCCGAAGCAGAAAGAATCGGGCGGGAAATTCAAAGGCGGGTAAAGGAAGAGCTGAAGCTGACCTGCTCTGTAGGGATTGCCTACGGAAAAAACAGCGGCAAAGACCGCCAGCGAAGAGAAAAACCCAATGGCTTTTTATGATTCAAAGAAGAGAAGACTATGTAGAGCTTTTGCGAGACAGAGATGTACGGGCACTTTTTACGGTAGGAGAAAACAGCGGAAAAAGCTCTATTCCTTTGGGATTTATACCGTGAAAGATTTACAGGAAAAAGAAAAAGGAAGTGCTTTGCCTTCTAGGAAATCAAGGGAAAAATGCTCTTGAGCTTTCCTACGGCATTGACCATCGGCAGGTGGTTCCCCACCGTCCGGAGGACACCCAAAGCATCAGTAAAGAAATGACCTTTCAGGAGGACGTGACGGACTATTCCTTTTTGGATGATGTGCTGTTTCTCTTGTCCTTCAGAGTGGAAAATCGAGCGAAACGATACGGGCTTTATGCAAGAGGCGTTTCTTTGAAAATCACCTTTGCGGATATGAAAACAATTACCCGCTCCGCTCTCATTTTCGGAAAGTACCCAAAAGCGCATTTTTCCTTATATAAAAATGCCTCTACCCTCTTGCAGCAGATTCCGAGGCGCAGAGTTCGGCTAATCGGAGAGGGCTTTTATCATTTGGAGGAAAATGAAGGAAGACAGCTTAGGCTTTGCCGACATTTTCACGGAAGAAAAAAGAACGGGAAGAAAAGGAAATGGAAGAGCGCTGGCAGAAGATGGAAGAGCGTTACGGAACCTTGTTTCAGGATAGAAAGGCAATGATTCTTTCCGGAGACAGGGTGTATGATTTGATTGAGGAGATGCGAAAGTTTGGAGTAAAAGATTGACATTTGTGACATTTTACTTTGAGGAGCAGGATGCTTTTTGGTGGATTATCAAGACTACCATTAGGAGAAAGAAGGAGAAGACCATGAAGAGAAAAACCTACACATCCGGGAAATGTATTTCTTGAGGATGTTCTGAAGCCATTAAATCTATCTATTACAGAAGCTGCAAGAATGTTGGGAATAAGCAGAAAGGCACTTTCCGAGTTTGTACATGAGAAGGTCTCTCTGAGTCCGGAAATGGCGATTCGAATTAGTCGTGCAACCGGGACTTCTGTAGAAAGCTGGATGAATATGCAACAAAAGCTTACCATCTGGGAAGCAGAGCAGAATATAGTGAATAATGTTATTATGTTTCCCGGCTTGTCTATGGATAGTACAATGGCGTTATAGAGGAATATATCGTTTATGGAAAAAACTAGAATAGAAAGAGCAATAGAGTACATCACAAAGTTATTTCAGGGAAATGGGGATGGGCATGACCTTTCCCACAGTTTACGAGTATATAAAAATGCGATGTCGATTGCTAAAAGCGGAAGGCCGGGGAGAAGAGGAAATGATTGCCCTTTTCTGCCCTTCTGCATGACTGCGATGATCATAAGCTTTTCCATACGGAAAAATAATGCCAATGCCAGAAGATTTTTGGAGCAGGAGAAACTTCCTGCAGGAGTAATTGAAGAGATTTGCAAGAACATTAATTCCGTTTCCTTTAGCAAAAAACAGGGGAAAAAGCTCCGGAGACGATAGAGGGAAAAAAATTGTACAGGATGCAGACCGACTGGAAGCTATAGGTGCTGTCGGTATTGCCTGTTGCTTTCAGTTTGGTGGAAGCCACGGAAGAAGCTTGGAGAATTCTATAGAGCATTTTTATGAAAAGCTTTTTACTCATTTCCAAGGAGCTGAATACCCCTTCGGCACGAAAAAATGGCGGAGAAAAAGAGATAAGCTGATGCAGGATTTTCTGGAAGGAGTGGGAAGAGGAAATGAATTAAACTCATGGAATAATTATTTTTTTAATTCCAGTTAAGCATTCCTCTCGAGAATTCTAATAATTATTTATCTCTCTCACCAGTTCATCCAAGCTTCTCCGTCCATAAAGAATGCGAAGGATATAGATTATTTTTTCCTTCGTGTCAGGAAGGTAGTATAGGATATAGTTTCCCACAAGAGATTTTCTTACTTCCCTATCCGGGAGAAATTCATTTTCTACAATCCTTCCCATCTTAGGAATAGCACATATGGAATCTATTACTGTTTGTAAATCCTTTAAAAAGCTTGATGCAGCTTGTGGATTGGAAAGCTCTATAGAAATATAGGATAGAATTTCATCCAGGTCTGCTTCTGCCTTTTTGGAAAAAGCGATACTGAAATCTAGAGTTCATATTTCCCCTTTAACTTACCAATGATATCGGCTCCGTCTTTAGTATTACCCTCTTCTAGATCCTTTAGCCCCTCTATAAGAGCTTTTGCTTCATACATCTTTTGCATGGTTCTCTCATAATACTCTATATCCATCACCACAAGACGCCCGTAACCATTCTTGGTAACATAAACAGGACCCTGTTCTTTAATGCAGTGCTTTTCTACCTCTACCGTATTCTTTAAATCTCGCATAGGAATAATTTTCATAGATATGCCCTCCTAAAATATGGCCATATTATAGATTAAATTTAGTCTCATTACAAGTTCATATATTTTATAGCTTGTCTTCTTAGAGTAAAATTTTTGTTGGCAAAAAAATACTAAGATCACGAGCTGTATGATAGAGTTGCCAACGATTATTTGACAGTAATGAAACTTCACTGCATAGAAACAAATGTTTAGTCTTGCTACTTTGTAATTGTGTTCATTCCGTTATGTGTAGATTCTGCTAATTCTATTTATGCTGTATTGAAATTTAATTTTTATCGATGTTAGAGGTAGCGTACATAGGATGGTTGGACCATCTTCACAGGGCAGTTGCCCTTTTTCCTTAATGAACAGGAGGAATCTTATGAAAGCACATGAAATTCTGAACAATCCCTTTTTAAACAAGGGACGGCATTTACCATGGAGGAACGCGAGAAATTAGGACTGATCGGACTTTTGCCTCCCCCACGTGCAGACCATTGAAGAGCAGGCGGCACAGACCTATGCTCAGATGGAAAAGAAGGAAAATGACCGGAAAAAGCGTCTCTTCCTCATGCAGATTTTCAACACCAATCGTACTCTTTTCTACTATCTTTTTCCAAGCACTTGGCAGAATTTAACCCTATTGTTTATGATCCCACGGTTTCGTTAACCATTGAGGGCTATAGTGATCTTTTGTGGATCCTCAGTATGCGGCTTATCTGGACATTAACCATCCGGAAAAATATTGAAAAGACCTGAAAAACGCCGCAGGAGACAGGGAAATCCGTCTCATTGTGGTAACCGATGCGGAAGCGATTCTTGGAATAGGGGACTGGGGCACCAATGGTGTGGATATTTCCGTAGGAAAGCTGATGGTATACAGCGGTGCTGCAGGAATTGATCCGGCCCTGTGTTCTCCCCTGGTTATCGATGCCGGTACCAACAGGAAGAACTACGAAACAATCCCAACTACTTGGGAAATCGTCACGAGCGTGTCAGAGGAGATCGTTACTATGACTTTATCGACCAATTTGTAGAGACTGCTGAGCGTCTTTTCCCCAAACTCTATCTTCACTGGGAGGACTTCGGCCGTGGAAACGCTGCGAATATTCTGGAAAAATATCGTACCAAGATCCCAACTTTTAATGATGATATTCAAGGAACAGGAATCGTAACCTTAGGCGGAGTATTTGGGGCAATGGCCATCAGCGGACAGAAGCTTAGGGATCAGGTTTATCTTTTGTTTTGGTGGGGGTACGGCAGGAGCCGGTATTGCCTCCGTGTACACAGAGAAATGGTGAGAGAGGGCTTATCCGAGGAAGAGGCTACCAGCGTTTCTTCATGGTGGATAAGCAGGGATTACTCTTTGATGATATGGAGGATTTAACGCCCCAGCAGAAGCCCTTTGCGAAGAAGCGTTCCGACTTCCCGAATGCAGACAAATTAACGGACTTGGCAGAGGTAGTAAGAACGGTAAAGGCGACGATTCTTGTAGGTACCTCTACAGCCAAATACCTTTACTAAGGAAGTTGTGGAAGCGATGTGTCAGAACACTGCGCGCCCTGCATTTTCCCCTTGTCCAATCCGACAGAACTGGCAGAGGCAACGGCGGAAGACCTGATTACCCTGGTCAGACGGAAAGGCCTTCGTAGCAACCGGTATTCCGGCAGACCCTGTTCTTATAAGGGCATAGAGTATATCATTGGGCAGGCAAATAACGCCCTGATTTATCCCGGACTGGGCCTTGGGATGCTGGCTTCGGAAGCAAGTCTCTAACCGATGAAATGATTGCGGCAGCAGCAGATTCCTTTGTCCGGTATTACCGATATCACAAAGCCCGGTGCACCGGTGCTTCCTCCTTTTAAGTATGTGGGCGAGGTTTCCATTAAGGTAGCGGAAGCGGTGGCAAAGAAGGCGAAGGAGCAGGGACTTGCCCGTGCAAAAGAGCAGGATATGGAAAAGGCGGTAAGGGACTTAAAGTGGTATCCGGAATATAAATAAAGGAGGAGATAATGACGGTATTTCTCACCTCGATACAAAGTATTATTCCGATTATCGTGATTATCGCTCTCGGCTACATTTTGCAGCTAAAAGGCTGGTTTTCGGAGAGCTTCGGACCCAATCTGTCCCGGCTTATTATGAATGTAGCTTTACCGGTTTCCATTTTTGTCTCGGTATTAAAGTATCTTACCGTAGATAAGCTCATCAGCCTTTCGGGAGGCTTGCTTTACACCTTTGGAGCCTTTGCTTTTAACCTATATTTTTCGGCTTTTTGGCGGTGAAGCTATGCGGGAGTTCGTGCCGGGAGACGGGGGAACCATGATTAATACCTTTTGTGAATGCCAACACCATTTTCATCGGGCTTCCTTAAACATTGCTCTTTTTGGGGGAAGAGGCTCTACCCTATTTCCTGATTTATTATATTACCAATACGATTTCCACCTGGACCTTGGGCGTTTATATCATGACCTCGGACAGTGTCGGAGGAAAAAGAAAAGAGGGGACAAAGTTTGACTGGAAGAAGCTTTCTACCGGCTCCTCTTGTGGGCTTTCTGATCGCTTTGGTATTTTTACTTTTAGAATTTCAGTACCCGCATTTGCTGAAAAATACCTTGACCTATATCGGGAATATTGTAACACCCTTTGTCTTTGATTTACATTGGAATTATTCTTGCAAAGGCGGGGCTTAAGAGCATTCACTTAGATAAAGACACTGCAGTTGCGGTGGTGGGGCGTTTTATTCTTGCCCCGCCATCATGTATGCTTTACTTTTCTTTTTACAGGAAGAGGACTGCCAACAAAGGAATTCAATACCTTTGTGATTCAGTCGGCTACACCGGCTCTTGCGGTTCTCCCAATTTGGCCAGCCAAGGGAGACGGAGATGTCGAGTTTTCCACAAATGTGGTGACCATCAGTACCGTGCTTTTTTATTCTCGTTGTGCCGATTCTTATGACTTTGTTGGGCTAAGGTTTCAATCATACATTGAGAAGCTGAGGACTTTTGGTCGGAAAAAGCCTATATAGGAGGAGAGTAAAAAGAGCGGTTTCCGCCTTTTTGTGTTTGCTGTTCCTGAGCAAGAACTTGAAAATATTGAAATAAGAGCATAGACTTTTTGTATGAGAAATCCTGTTAAAGGGATGAACATAAATATATTCATAGGTATAAATATAACTATATAAATATAACTATATAAATATAACTATATAAACATAACTATATACACATACGAGAGGAGCTTTCTTTGCGAGATTTCTTGAAAAATATGCTTTGGTACTTCTGATTGGCGGCATTTTTGAAGCAGTGGCGGTGAGTCTTTGGCTGACAAAGAATAATCTTTTTATCTCTTGAATTTCACCCCTATATCGGAGCTTCCCTGTCTCTTGGGATTTTTCTCTTTATCAAAAATATCCCTATGCCCGCAGAGTAGTACAGCTTCTTGTGGGGCTGTATATGCTTGTTTATTTAGGGCTTATCAACCGGGAAAAATATGCAAATTGAGGGCTTTTGGTACTATTTATTTACCGGTGCGTTTTTCGAGGCAGCTATGATTCATTATGCCGTGGCGAAAATCTTCAGGGCCGCTGATTTTGGAAGAGGCTTTTGCGGTTGTGCCTGCTGACTCCATGGTTTTAGATTTTTGCCCTATAAGACAAGAGAACTTCCAAGAAAAACTTTGGATGGATTCGTTATCTGACTTTTTGCTTTGTCTTTCCTCTTTGTATCTGCCTTATTTCTTATGAAGGTGAATAATCTGGAAAGGATTATGTTTTGGGCCTTCCTCATTGGCAATCTCGCCTATTATCTTGTGGGGATTGCTCTGGCCTTTCTTTGCAAGGATAACCGAGCATTTTGCAAATACATTTGCCCGGTTACCGTATTTCTAAAAGCCTGCAAAGTTACTTTTCTTTGGTGCGGATTCGTTGTGATGAAGAGAAGTGCATTTCCTGTGGAAAATGTAAGAGAGTTTGTCCCATGGATGTGGAAATGACGGATAATTCCAGGAAGAGAAAAAACGGGACGGACTGCATCCTTTGCATGGAATGTGTAAAGGTCTGCCCGAAGGGGGCGCTGTAATAGGTATTATCTGTATTGGATTCTAGTTATCTCCATTCAGCAGAGGAAAACACCGGTTTTGATCGTAAAAGTAAGCGTCCGATTTATCGGAATCAAGGATACAATGTTTCGTTTTTGGTACTGTTTTTGTGCAGAAGAATTTAAACTTACTCAATATGGATTTGGGAGAACTTGTGTATGAGAAGCAGATTGAACCAAAACTCAATGCATATATGGAGCTATATTTGAACAGATGGTCATAGAGTATCTTTTTGAACAAAATGGGAAGAAAAAGGAAAGTTGGACTGCCAGAAGAGACTTCAAACCTTCTATTGCATTTTCCTGAAAAGAATAAATTTATACTTTATTTATGCGGATATAGTACATCGGTAGTACCCCAGCTTCCCAAGCTGGTGAGGCGAGGTGCTGATTCCCGTTGTCCGCTTATTTTTGAATGTAGAGTAGAGCCGGGACTTTTTAAAATGCCGGTCTTAATATCAGCGGAAAATCTATTAACGAGATGTTGCAGGATACTCGTTATAAAGCTGCGACAAATGGCACTCCGCTATGCGGGTGCCGATTCGTCTATTTTCCTCTTGAATCTATACTTGATTTTGAGCTATATGCTTTATAGAGTGAAATGACGCAAAAGCTCATCCATACTCTGTACCTGTTCGAATAGACGGCTACTTGTTGCAGCAGAACTCCTGCGCGGTAGCGGAGTTGTTTTGCACAATGGAGGAAATCTGCTCTAAGCCCTGTGCAATGTCCGAAACGGAACTGGATTGCTGACTTGAATAGCTGCAGATCCGCAATCTTACTGTTCATTTCACGAGAGCTGTTTACCAGTTTCTCGAGAGAAGCGGCTGCCTTATGACGGCCAGCTTTGGTGCCTTCCTGAAATGGAACGAACAGTATTTTCAATCAGGGCAGTGGTATCCCTTGCCGCTTCCGGCAGACTTACCGGCAGGGTTTCTTCTACCTCGTCGGCAACAACCGCAAAGCCTTTTCCGGATTCTCCCGCATCGGGCTGCTTCAACCGCAGCATTCAATGCAAGAATATTGGTCTGGAAAGCAATGTCATCAATGGTTTTAATGATATTACTGATTTGATGTGCAGTGCCGTTAATCTCGTTCATGCGAAAGACCTGAGGGCATTCATCTCCGCGCTACTTTCCTTCAGCTCTTCTTCAGTAATCCGGGAGCTTTAGTGGCGGTTTCGCATTTTCCGCATTACTCTTAATTTGATCGGATACCGTAGAGACGGCTGGTGGAGAGCTCCTCTATGGAACTTGCCTGTTGAGTGGAGCCTTGAGCAAGCACCCTCACTTCCCTGCGATACTTCTGAGCTGAGGTACTTTACTTGTGAGGAAGCGTTTTCAATACCCTTCAAGGTCGCTTTCAGCTTATCCTGAATCTGAGACAGTGCTCGAAAAAGCTCCTCATAATCTCCGACATAGCATGCCCCTGCAGCCACTTTCGACATTGAAGTCTGCCATGGCAAAGGAGATCATGCATATCTCGGATAATGGCTTTTAAGCGTCTGACCATTTCTTAATAGAGTTCACGGTCTGCCCATTTCAGTGTCGATCCACCGGGAGATCCAGATGGGTCCCGTTGAGCTTTCCGTCACTTAGCTTCTGCATGGTATCTTTAAATGGCAATCAATGGCTTTACTCAGTTCTCTTCTTACAAAAATCATCATGACAAAAACCAAAAGCATGGACGGAATTAAAAGACAGATACTGACATCCGGACTGTAGTGGAGGTCTGATTGCATTTTCCATAGCAAGCTCGGTTCTTCCTACAATGCTGTCATAGAAAATTTTGTACTGCTTTTGTACCTCAGCTTCCACTGAGATATTCTCCGCTGTACATGAGCTTTGTCGCATTTTTCCGCATCTCCCTTGGCGGCATAGTTAAAGGCTTCCGTCTCAATATCGGCAAAAGTTTTGCGGATGCGGTTTCATGGCCGCATGGCAGCACTCCCGTCCGTTTATACCGTACAAGTTCATGGTTTCTCTTGCTTTTTCACGATTTTTATAAACCATAATTTCATTATTATACTTGTCCAAAAATCGCGTTTTGGGTGATACAGAGGACTCGCATGTCTTAGTCAAATCCACACTTGCCGTGGAGAACTGCTTAGCGGCAAATACCAGCTCATAGCGCTTTTTGGCATTTTGATCCGCTTGTCTTGATGCCATAAGACTGAGGATTGTCGCAAATGTAGTTAGGGAATAACATAATGATTACTCCTATTGCGTAAAAGTTAAGTTTTGTTGACTGATTCCATCGTTTCATTCTACCCTCCTTGGGGCCCGGCCTTGTAAAAACCTTAAAGAAAGTAGAGGTCGGACTCGGAATTATTTTTTGCTACCTATTCTATCGACAAATAATTTAAAAATTAAGGGATTTGCATAATCATTATGGTAAATTTTAAAACAGTATAAACAGAAGAGCTTTCCGAGGATGCCAGTGATGGACGATGCTACCTGTAAGGCGTGGAAGAGCAGTCCTTTGCTTACTACGATCCTACAAAAGTATGACAATGCAACGGACACCATGCCGAATATGGAGCAAAAGAACGGTCTGAAGCTCTATGACCTTGTGGGAGCTTCCTACGATGATGAAAAGTGGGGAAAAGCTCTTAGACCAGATGAGCTTTGACGATATGGCAACCTTAATCAATGTGGGCGGTTGGCAGACTGCAGCCATTAAGTCCATCAGTAAGCCGGGCAACGGTGGAGTGTGACGGTCCTGCAGGATTGAACTAACTTCATCACTCAGGTTTACGGTACCTCCTTCCCGGGAGAGATCCTGATGGCGCAGAGCTTTGATAGAGAGCTTTTGGAAGAAATTGGAGAAGCCATTGCGGCAGAATTTGGCGGCAGGCTACTACGGCTGGTACGGCCCTGCGGTAAATACCCACAGAAGTGCCTTTGCCGGACGAAATTTCGAGTACTTCTCCGAAGACGGTGTGCTCTCCGGTCATCTTGCTGCAGCGGAAATGAACGGGGCAATTAAAGCTACAAGGTATATCCGTATTTAAAGCATTTTGCCTTAAAACGATCAGGAAACCAACCGTTGTGCCTTCCTTTTAACTATGCTACAGAACAAACAATTCGTGAGAATTATCTGAAGGGCTTTAGAAATCGGTCTGAAGAAGTACGAAGGCAATATTCAGGCGATGATGTCCTCCTTCAACTTTATCGGAACCGTTGCAAGCAGTGCGAATCCGGAGCTTTTGAACGATGTCCTTCGTACAGAGTGGGGCTTCAAGGTATGGTAATCACTGACTATGACGGCTCCTACGGCTATATGATTTCCGATAAGTCCGTACGAAACGGAAATGACCTGATGCTGGGCTTTGCTATGGCGAACTCCAACAAGTTTACGGACAAGAGTGCAACCGCTAGTGCTTGCCATGAGAAAGGCTTGTAAGAACATTCTTTATACGGTAGCCAACAGCGGCGTCTATGACAACGGAGACCCCACCGGCAAGATGAGTAATATGGATAAGATTTTTCTTAGGAGCAGATATCCTCTTTGCAGTGCTTTTACCTCCTTTGCCAGTTCCTCCTCTTTAAAGGCTGAAAAGAAGAAGGAAGCGCTGAAGCTTGCAGCAGCAAATCCTGCGGCGGAAGTGAATATGGAAGTCATCAAGACGGAAGTGATTATTAGAACGGAAGAAATTAAGCCGGAAGAGACTCAGGCGGAAGAGTCCAAAGAATAAAGGCTTGAGCTAAAAATATAAAAATGATTTTGATCCAAACAGCCTATTTTTCGTTTGTAGATGTAAAAACTTACAAATTCACGGAGGTTTTCTGTATTGTCATGGTATAAGATAAGACCAAAGAAAAGTCATAAAAAGGAGCTCTTGCAGGATTCTCTTTTTGTGGTATCGTATCTTAGCTAAAGCGGATTTTTGCTTTATG
>BNJT01002253.1_pt1 | contig 28601 bp, 24 predicted proteins | sample 8540491 | NCBI WGS metagenome assembly BNJT01 (sample SAMD00202455, study PRJDB9452) | human saliva metagenome | host: Homo sapiens | reverse complement strand
TGTAAATTTTTCGATACCGTCGATAACCCATCCGCCGCGCCTGTATAGTTTTTCGACGCTTTCGTAGGCTTCTAATTCGGAGCTGAAATTAGGTGAGATGAATTCTCGTGCCTTTGCATAGTCACCAGTTTGGATACCGTAGTTTCCCCACTGGACCCATGCGTCAAATGTTTTGCGTAGACCTTCTACAGTTTTTTCGTTGTAGCCTTCTTCGGGGAGGCTGGGTTTCGGTACGTTTTGCGCGTTACCGTATTTATCTGCCTTTCGGTACTCGCCATCGGGTGCCTTGGATCCGCCGGAATAGCCGCGGACAGTAGACGGGGTGGCACTCGCCGAGAGAGATTCAGAAGCCGCCGCAGACGCCGAAGCAGTTTCGCTCGGCGTTGCTGCGGTCGATGATGCCGAGGCACCCGCCTCGTTATTAGCCTGCTGGCCGCACGCCGCAAGCAGTGCACCAATGCCCAGGAGCGTGCCGCCGCTCAGCATCGCGCGGCGGGTAAAAATGGTGGAAGTCATAGAGGATGCTCCTCATATCGGTGTGAAGTGTGAATTAAAGGAAAAGGCTATTTCTCGTTTTGCAATTCCTCTTCCGTTTTACTGCCGGCAATTTTCCAATAGCCGTCGGAATAGGTGAAAAGGAAGTAGAAAGTATCGTCACTGGTGTCAGTGTTAGCCTTCATTGTGAGGTGGCCATTAGATTCCACGTACATAACTGTGCTCCAGAAACGACGATGCTTCATACGGTACATTTTCTTTGCCTCATCGTAGATAAGCGGGCCTTCTGGCTGGTAGCTATCCAGCCCGTCAACAGTCCAACCACCGCGCTGATAAAGACCCTCAATGTACCGGTAGAACTCATATTCTTCTGCATCTTCCGTTACATATTTGAAAGCGTAGGAGCAGTCACCGGTCTGAATCGCGTAGTTGTGCGCCACAACCCAGTCCTTCATCATGCGGTAGAGGCCTTGTTCAGTCTCAGGGGTACTGGGCGGGCTCTTTGCGGGGTTCCTGGACGTTCTGCGCAGGACCGTATGCGTCTGCTTTTCGGTACTCGCCATCGGGGGCTTTGGATTTGCCTGAATATCCTCGAGTCATAACAGTCTTCGGGGTGGTTGAAGCCGAAGCGGATGCAGACTCAGACGCAGCGGCTGATGCGGAAGCTGACTCGCTCGGTGCGGCGGGAAGTGGTGGCTGCCGCCTCGTTGCTTTGCCTGCTGGCCGCACGCCGCAAGCAGGGCGCCCAGACCCAAGTGCGCCGCCGCTCAGCATCGCGCGGCGGGTAAAAAAATGGTGGAAGTCATGGAGGATACTCCTCGTATCGGTGTGATGTGTGAATAGGGAGGGCTGGCTATAAACCGGAAGACTAACCAGCCGAAAGGGAAAAACCTCGATAGCCGAGAAGCCACATGTGTTTCGAAAAAGCCACCAAAGAAGTGGCTTCTCGGCGAACATGTGGCTTCTCAGCATAAGACCCACGGGGCTTTACATGTCGGGCCAGTCACGGTGCAACGAATATTCTGTATCCCCGTCACCATTGTCATTCAGGTGCCAGCGCTGACCGGTGCGGATGTCGGCCTTGCGCAGGCGCGGGTTCGGGTTATCCTTCTTGCCCATGGTCGGGATCGTTCTTGCAACCCCACCGAGTGTCGTCGTAGCTGCAGTCACCTGCTACGCGGCCCACATCAACCCACCACACACGAATCAATAGCGGGTCGACAGTATCCTTCGTCAACACGACATCCAGTGCCTGCCAGTCGCCGCCGTTCACACGGAAACGACCAGAGTATGACACTGTTGCGTACGCGTGGAAGTTACCTGACCGCTGGTAGGCGTAACTGGTTGCTGTCTTGCGTGATTCTTTACCGCGTGCCCTGCTGACCGGCTTGCCCATGGTGTAGAAGCTGCCCTCGTCACCGTTGCCGTACTGGATGGTCATCTGGGTGGGGTAGGACTCCATCTCTACGTGGCCAATCATGAGGGTCGCCTTCCCAACGTGCGGTGGGTGCGTCGACGTAGAAGTTGACCTGGTCGCCCTTGTAGACGTTGGGGTTGTCTTCGCTCAGGCCGGTGCCGAGGTTGTATGACTGCTTCAGCACGGGGGCCTGGATATCGGTTTTAGCGAATTGGTCCTCAATCTCTTGGAGCATTTCTTCAGGAGAAGGACCCTTGGGCTGCGCGGGGTCATTGGAGGTGAAGGTTTTAGCGTCATTGGGTACGCAGTAGCGGCCGCCAACGTGGTTGGGTATTCTGTTAGCTTCATCTCCCAGAGGCAGAGATCCTATAACGTAGTGACCAGGACGTCGGTCTACTTTCGTGTAGCATTCTGCATCTCCAGCTTTTCGAGCTTCGGCACTACTTGCAAGGTACTGTTGCTTTGCTCCATCGAGTTGTGGTGGATGTTCTTCATTCCATTTTTGGACTGCCTCTTCTGGAGAAATCACTGATCCTGATGGAGTTGAATTAGCTTTTACTAAGTCTTGCGTATTATTCTCGGATTTGTTTCCTTTGCGACTTGAGCCCGGAACTTGCTTATCTTTGGAGACTTTAACGCAATGTCCATTTGAATCTCCCGTGGTGCACTCACTGCTTAATGCTGGGGGGATATTTAAGGTGGAGGCAATTAATGTTGAAAGTATAAAAAGCGTAGAGATTTTGCTAATGTTCTTCATGTTTCAATTAGCCTCTAAAGTTCGCTCTCGTATTTGCTGTCGATTATTTTCCAATAACCATTAGAATAGGTGTAAAGGAAGTAGAAAGTGTCGTCACTTGTATCCGTATTTGCCTTTCTTGTTATATCTCCATTTGATTCAATGTATATTTCAGTTGACCAAATTCTGCGGACTTTCATGCGATAGATTTTCTTAGATTCATCATAAAATAGGGCGCTTTCACTCTGATATGAATCTAGGGAATCCACAGCCCATCCGCCATTTTTGTAAAGCATTTCAATATATTTGTAGAACCCATATTCTTCAGTATCTTCTGTTACATACTTGAATGCATAGGAGCAGTCACCAGTCTGAATTGCGTAGTTATGGGCAACAACCCAGTCCTCCATCATATGATTGAGGCCTTCTTCAGTTTCGGGATACTGTGCAGGCTCATTGCGAGGCTTGGGGACGTTCTGAGCAGGGCCTTTGCCGTCGGCTTTGCGGTATTCCCCATCAGGCGCCTTTGATCCGCCAGAGTAGCCGCGGGTAATGACCGGGCTAGGAGTAGTGGAAGCAGAAGCGGCGTCAGACGCCGCTGCAGAAACCGAGGTCGTTTCAGTCGGGGTAGCAGAGGCGGTGGCTGCCGCCTCGTTATTTGCCTGCTGGCCGCACGCCGCAAGCAGGGCGCCAATGCCCACAAGTGTGCCGCTGCCCAGCAGGGTACGGCGGTTGAAAATGGTCGAATCCATAGAAGATACGCTCCTATCGTCGGTGATGGTGTGATATATGTGCATGTCGGACCGTTATTCACAGGTTGCATTGACTGCCGGAAGAAAAACAGCCCCGTAGTGCACCCATCAAGCGCATCAATGCGCTGTGGAACACTACAGTTACCACCCTACCGCATGTTTGCGGTCGTTTGCACTCTTTTGAGGATGATGACGGTCGTTGGTCAATATTCGGGCTTCTCAATGTTTTATGCATCAAATAAATCTGCACCCGAAGAGGTGCCGCCTCAGCAGAATTTGTGCCATGGTTTAGCGCCTTCAGCCATGGTTTTTAACTACAACCAAAGACACTAACCTATGGCACAAACCCGTAACCATGACCGAATTTGTCTCTGCGCCGGGTAGGCGGGATCCGGTAATGACTTAGTGTTTTCGGTAATGAGTTAGTGACTTCAGGCTGGGGTTTTAACCATCGCCAAAGACACGAAGTCATTACCAAAATTATTAAGTCATGACCAAACCTCCACCCGTGTGGAGGCACGGCCTCAGCAGAATTTGTGCCATGGTTTAGCGTCTTCAACCATGGTTTTTAACTACGACCAAAGACACTAACCTATGGCACAAATCCGTAACCCATTACCAGATCCCCCGCAGCAGACCAGGGGAGAGGGCCGCAGACCAAAAGAATGAACAGCAAGCTAGGGGAGTAGATAGCGGGGCAGAGTAATAGTCGATAGGTTAAGGGAATGTTCGATAGGCTATTGCCTCCTCCGCGGGTTTAAAACCCACGGCGAAGACACTAACCTATCGAACACTGCATCCGCCCAAGACAGACCCTGCCCAAAACACACTCCACCTCAGCCTCCGTGCTCGGACGCCACTAGCTCACCCAGCCCCTCCCGCCCACACCCCTCCCCATGCCCGTAATGTGGCGGGCAACTCATGCCGCTCACGCGGGGTGTTAGACAGTACTACACTTAAAGCGGAAGTCACATCGCCGTCACTGAAGAAAAGAGTTTTTGTGCCCACCACGACCGTACACTTGACCGACCGCATCCCTCGCGTTTCTGCTGATGAGTTGCTGGCGGGTTTCCGCCCCTCTGAGCGTTTTGGTGAAGTGTCTTTTGATAGCTACATTCCTGATCCGAATCAGCCGTCGCAGGCTGAGGCTGTGCAGAAGCTGAAGGATTTTGGCGACAAGATTAATGGTGGCGGCGCTGGTGCCGGTTTCTTTGGTCGCCTGTTTGGTGGCAAGAAGAAGGATTCTACGAAGGCTGGCCTGTACCTTGACGGCGGTTTTGGTGTGGGTAAGACTCACCTGTTGGCGTCGCTGTGGCATTATGTGGATGGCCCGAAGGCGTTCGGTACTTTTGTGGAGTACACGAACCTGGTGGGTGCGTTGACGTTCCGTAAGACGGTTGAGGCGTTGAGCAGCTACAAGCTGGTGTGTATTGACGAGTTTGAGCTGGATGATCCGGGTGATACTGTGCTCATGTCTCGTCTGATGCGTGAGCTGGCGGATGCTGGCGTGAAGCTTGTGGCGACCTCGAATACGCTGCCTGGTGCGCTGGGTGAGGGCCGTTTCGCGGCTGAGGATTTTAAGCGGGAGATTCAGGTGCTTGCTTCGCAGTTTGAGGTGCACCGTGTGGATGGTGAGGATTTCCGTCACCGTGGCCTGCCTGCTGCGCCGGAGCCTGTTGCTGATGATGCGTTTGATGCGAAGGTTGAGGAAGTGTTCGGCGGCCAGACTGTTGGTGTTGATAACTTCGCTGATCTGGTGGAGCATCTGGCGAAGGTGCACCCGTCGCGTTACCGTCAGCTGATTGATGGCCTGGATGGTATTGCGTGGCGTGATGTTCACCCGATTACTGAGCAGTCGGTGGCGTTGCGTTTTGTGGTGTTGGCTGACCGCCTGTATGACAAGGACTTGCCGATTGTTTCTTCGGGTGTGCCTTTTGACAAGGTGTTTACTGAGGAGATGCTGGCTGGTGGTTATCAGAAGAAGTATTTCCGTGCGGTGTCTCGTTTGACTGCGTTGGCTCGTGAGGGCATGCTGGGTGAGGAGACGGAGCGCTAGTTCCGCTGTTCGCCGGGGCCGAGCTTTGGCCAGCTCGGGTTTTGATGCGCTGTTCTTTCTAGTCCCGTGAGACTCGAAGCTCGCCCGGTTTGCATGGTTAGCTTGATTAGTCTGGTTTACCTGAACCGCGCCAACCCCTCTCATACGTGAGGACCCTCGCCGGGTCGCTTAGGAAGCACCGGCGGGGGTCTTTGTGTGAGCGAGAACCTGGTACGTGACGTAAATATGGCGTGTCGCTCGCATGGTTTCTTCCCTTGCCAGGGAGTTATGCGGGGGTAGATGTGGTCGGAGTGTATAATTTTGCGTGTAGCCTCCGCGAGGTTCTCGCGAAGCACCCGTTTCTGCCGCATGGTTGCGGGCTATTTTCGGGTAGCTATTTCCCTTCCTTTTCGGAGGGACTTTCATTGAGGGCGCACGCATCTGCTGGGACCGCAGGAACATCATCCGACCTGAATTTCCCTTCCTTTTCGGAGGGACTTTCATTGAGGGTTCGACATGCTGCGCGAGAAGGTATCGGCCTGAAGCATTTCCCTTCCTTTTCGGAGGGACTTTCATTGAGGGAGTGTCTGACACGTTTGCGCGAGAAGGTATCGGGTATCGGAGCATTTCCCTTCCTTTTCGGAGGGACTTTCATTGAGGGAAAGTGTCTTACCCGTTTATTGAGCTTCTGGGTTCGGTGATTTCCCTTCCTTTTCGGAGGGACTTTCATTGAGGGCGACAACCGCTAAACAAAAGATTCGTCAATGGTGATTTCCCTTCCTTTTCGGAGGGACTTTCATTGAGGGACTGCGATCTTTTGAGTTCCCATTCGGCTCAGATGGTGATTTCCCTTCCTTTTCGGAGGGACTTTCATTGAGGGACTGCTGATCATTGACCGATTCCCAGCTTCGGCGCTATGAGGACATTTCCCTTCCTTTTCGGAGGGACTTTCATTGAGGGTCATTGATGCGTGCACGTCGAGCTCGACAATGCCGATTTCCCTTCCTTTTCGGAGGGACTTTCATTGAGGGACTGCGATGTCTGAGATTCCCGGGTCGAGACGCTGAGGACATTTCCCTTCCTTTTTCGGAGGGACTTTCATTGAGGGAGTGTGACATGTACCGACCAGCTCGAGACGGGTTCAGCCCGATTTCCCTTCCTTTTTCGGAGGGACTTTCATTGAGGCGTCCTGTTTCGGTTGCAGGGGTTTCGTGAGCTGATGATTACATTTCCCTTCCTTTTCGGAGGGACTTTCATTGAGGGAATTGATGACGTGAAAGCTCACCCGGACAAATACGCCGGGATTTCCCTTCCTTTTCGGAGGGACTTTCATTGAGGGCTCGTGCTGTACCCACGGGCTAGACGGTGAGCTAGAGATTTCCCTTCCTTTTCGGAAGGGCTTTCATTGAGGCAGGTGGTGCAGAGGGTCAGATGAGGGGGTTCAGGGGGAGATTTCCCTTCCTTTTTGGAGGGGCTTTCATTGAGGCGACGTGGGCACTGGGGTCATGCGTGAATTTTTCATGGATTTCCCTTCCTTTTGGGAAAGGCTTTCATTGAGGTGTCTGGGCGTGGCTGCCTGATTCTAAGGCTCGTTCATTTCCCTTCCTTTTTGGAGGGGCTTTCATTGAGGCAAGCGACTTAAGCAGGAGCTAGGACGCGACACTCTGATTTCCCTTCCTGTTCGGAGGGGCTTTCATTGAGGCAGGACACTTGTCGTGTCGCCACGTTCGCCTGCTGCATTTCCCTTTCTTTTCGGAAGGGCTTTCATTGAGGCGCAGCGAAAATTGATGAGCTGCACTTGCCTGACCGTAATGTCCCTATATTTTGTAGGGGCTTTCAATAAGACAAATCAATATCCTCTCGTATGACCGCGGGACTGTTTGTTCTGCACCTCGAGGTGTAGACTTTCATTGAGGCACCTGCGTTGTCTCGAATGATTCACCGTCCATGTTATTTCCCTGCTTTTTCGTAGGGGCTTTTATTGAGGTCGCAAGGGCGGTGTACGTGTCGAAGTCTCGAATAACATTTCCCTTCCTTTTTGGAAGGGCTTTCATTGAGGCAACCAGCGGCTCGTGTTGAAGATGGCGCTGGGTGAATTTCCCTTCCTTTTCGGTGGGGCTTTCATTAAGGCTCAGCTGATGCCGCTTTCAACTTCTCAGCCAGGATTTCCCTTCCATTTTGGAAGGGCTTTCATTGAGGTTTCACCTCTGCCGGTGATGACTCGGTGGACTTGGCATTTCCTTGCTTATCGGAGGGACTTTCATTGAGGCTGGACGCGATGCTGGCTCAAACTCTGCAGCGTTATCGCATTTCTCTGCTTTTTTTCGTAGGGACTTTCATTGAGGCTGCCGCAGCTGGACTCGTCATCGCGCAGGGATCCGTGAATTTCTCTGCTTTTTCGGAGGGACTTTCATTGAGGCAGCACTCGTCTACACAGGGATACGCATTTCTCCCTTTTTGCGAGGGACTTTCATTGATCAGGGTCGCACGCGAGGCTGGGTGAATTTCCCTTCCTTTTCGGGAAGGGACTTTCATTGAGGCGCGTCAAAAAAACGAGTTCGCACCATTAGCGACCAGAATTTCCCTTCCTTTTTGGAAGGGCTTTCATTGAGGCCCGGGAAGGCCCAGAATAAACGCTGATGGATTATTGAATTTCTCCATTTCTCAATGGAGACTTTCATCCAGGCCTGCCGGAGCCCGTCGCACGCGCAAGGTTCTGCCAATTTCCCTATAGTTTTGTAGGGACTTTCATTGAGGCAACCGCTTCCGCACTCTGGCAGATGAGCGCCTGACTATTTCTCCATTTTCCAATGGAGACTTTCATTGAGGCTCGCGAATGATGCTGGTATGGATGTCCCAGATTGATTTCTCTTCCTTTTGGAAAGGGCTTTCTTTAAGATGCCCGCGTATCTACTGCAGACCAGAATCCCGCCCGACATTTTCCTACTTTTTGGAGGGACTTTCATCGAGGCATGAGGTGTGACCGTCTGACCGCCGTCATTTTTCGCGCATTTCTTTGTTTTCTAGCGGAGACTTTCATTGAGGCACGGGCTTCACTCACATTTTTGTTGCGGAGCCGAATATTTCCCTTCCTTTTGGGAAGGGCTTTCATTGAGGCTTGACCGAAACGTTCGTCCCGAATCCCGAAAAGATATTTCCCTTCCTTTTGGGAAGGGCTTTCATTGAGGTTCGACTGGCCCCGGCTATATGCCTGGTGGCTCCACAAATTTCCCTTCCTATTTGGAGGGACTTTTATTGAGGCACATGCCGCCACTGCGTAGAAGTGATGCCCGGTGCATTTCCCTACAGTTTTGTAGGGACCTTCATTGAGGCGTGCGGCTCATCCCGGCTTGCGCAGGAAACACCTCAACTTTCCCTACAGTTTTTGTAGGGACTTTCCCTAACCTATTCCTGCTCCGTTCCTGGACCCATCACAGTCCAGGAACGGAGCTTTTCCTTTTTCGCAGCGCAGGAAGCAACCAGGCTAAAACACCAACCGCAAACCCCACCCGCCAGCTGCTACCCGCCTCCTCCACACATCCAAGTAGAAAAACTTAACACGCCGACCCTGCGTCATAAACTCGCTGATAAGCCAAAACACTCCGTCGCAGTGCTAACCTCAAAATCAAGCAGACAAAGTAGACTGCTTAGCATATTCACTCACACAAGGAGACACCGATGTCTACCCCTTACAGTGCAGGCGACGAACTTCCTATCTCACTCGTCATGCACACCGTGTACTGCCCCCGCCGCGCATGGATTGAATCCAACGGTGAAAAGACCGACACCTCACAAATGCAAGAAGGGCAATCCGCCCACAAACGAGTCGACGACCCCAAAACATCCCGTGGCACGCAACAGCGCGCAGTCACCATCTCATCAACACGTCTCGGACTCACCGGACGGTGCGATGCTATCGAACCCCAAGAAGACGGTTCTACCCGCATCATCGAATACAAAGCAACACCCGTACGCCGCAACGCATCCGTCACACCAGCCCACAGGGTGCAGCTCGCACTTCAGAAAATCTGCCTCGAAGAAGCCGGCGAAACAGTCAGCGAATGTGCGGTGCACTTCACCAACCACAACAAAACCGTGCCCGTCGATATCTCAGACGAAGACATCCGCACCGCAGAAGAATACGTACACACTACCCGTGCGCTCATCGATAGTCCGAAAGCACCGCAACCCCTCGAAGACTCACCCCGCTGCAGCTGGTGCTCCCACATCTCCGTGTGCCTACCCGACGAATCCCACGGAAAAGAAAACATTACACGCGTCGTCGCCAGCAACCCCGACAGCCAAGTAGCTCACCTCACCACGCAAGGATCAAGAGCGACCGTCCAGCAAGGACGCCTCATCGTGCAGCACCTCGGCGAAACAACCAGCAGCGTACCCCTCGAACGTGTGCACAGCCTCGTTGTTCATGGAAACATTGACGTTTCCTCCGCGCTTCTACGAGAACTCATGTGGCGCAACTGCACCATTATCTGGTGCTCCAGCACCGGCCGAGTCTACGGCTGGTCCCAACCCGGGACCGGACCGAACGGCCTGGCCCGCGTGCAACAACACGTCCTCTCAGCGCAGGGGCACCTGCCTATAGCGAGTGCCATGATTGCCAGCAAAGTTGCAAACCAAGCGACCCTGCTACGCCGTAACGGCCACGCCGCAGATGTATGCCGCACCATGCGAGACATCCAGAAGCACACGCCGCAGGCTACCTCAATCCCGGAACTTCTCGGCCTCGAAGGTGAAGCCGCCTCGCTCTACTTCGGCAACTTCGCAACCATGCTCAAAGAAGACGCACTCGCCGAACTCGGCTGGACCTGGGCCGGGCGGCAGGGGAGAGGCGCCAACGACCCCATCAACATTCTGCTGAACTACGCCTACGGGATGCTTAGTTCAGAATGTATTCGCGCCATCCTCACCTGCGGGCTCGACCCTCACGCCGGGTTCCTGCACAGCAGCTCACGGAACAAGCCGGCGCTCGCGCTTGACCTCATGGAAGAATTCCGTGCAGTCATCGCGGACTCCGTGGTGGTGTCCCTTATTAACAGGAAGCAGGTCAAAGCGGCGCACTTCACCACGGTTGGCGGAAGCTATCGGCTCACACCCGAAGGACGGAAGACTATCATCGCCGCTTTCGAGAAGCGTATAGCCACGGAGATTACCCACCCCACCTACGGGTACTCGGTAACCTGGCGCCGCGCTATTGAGGTGCAGGCACGCATGCTCCTGGGCGTAATTAACGGAACCACCCGCGACTACACGGGGGTGACCGTACGATAATGCGTGACGACGCCCGACGAACACTTATCGCTTACGACGTGCCCAGCGACCGGCGGCGCGCCAAACTGGCCAAGCTCATTCTCAGTTATGGGGACCGAATTCAGTACAGCGTTTTCATTGTGGATGCAGCCCCCGCCAAGGTTCGACGCATCAAAGACGAAGTTCAGGAACTTATCGATCCGGACGAGGATTCGGTGCTCTTCTGCGACCTGGGGCTGCTGGCCCGGCTTGACGAGCCGACCTTCAGCTACATTGGCCGTGCGCGAGAGGTGACCGAATCGGATGCGCTCATTCTCTAGCAGTGCGATGCTCATTTGCTAGCGAGGCGTGGCAGGGGAGCGGAGGAATGACGAGTTCGATTGCGGACAGGTAGTAGAGGTGGGGATAATGACCTTTGGAGGCTTTGTCTGTCTCCGCGAGAACCTGGCACGTGACGTAATCTTGGCGTGTCGCTCGCGTGATGTTTTGGCTTGTCAATAGTGTTTAAAGGCCTGATTGGCTGCTTGGGTATACATTGATTTCCCGCCTTCTGGCGGGGACTTTCATTGAGGCAAGCAATTTGTCACGTCCTGGCTTCACGCAGGCCCATTTCCCTGCCTTTGGGCGGGGACTTTCATTGAGGGCGGTGTAGCCGACCGGCGGCACCGACAGCAAATCAGAATTTCCCCGCCTTCTGGCGGGGACTTTCATTGAGGTGGCGACATGGAAGCCTACCACTACATCGCAGGCGCCATTTCCCTGCTTTCAGGCGGGGACTTTCATTGAGGCATGCAGCGCGTGGACTCGGGCGAAACCCTCTTCTTAATTTCCCTGCCTTCGGGCGGGGACTTTCATTGAGGTGTCTTGAACGTGTTCAGTAGCTGAGTCAGGTCAGCGATTTCCCCGCTTTCGGGTGGGGACTTTCATTGAGGCTAGCCAAGTGCCGGGGAGTCTACCTCGGTGTCGGCGGATTTCCCCGCCTTCGGGCGGGGACTTTCATTGAGGCACTTGGGATTCTGATAACCCTGATGCACGCGGTACGGATTTCCCCGTCTTCGGGCAGGGACTTTCATTGAGGTGGGAGCCATGAGCCGCCGCGCCGCATCATCGGCTGGATTTCCCCGCTTTAGGGTGGGGACTTTCATTGAGGCGCGTGCATCTTATCCGCCGAATCCTTGAATACAGCATTTCCCTGCCTTCGGGCGGGGACTTTCATTGAGGCACCGGCGAAAACATCCACGGCACGGTGAGGACCGTGCAATTTCCCCGCCTTCGGGTGGGGACTTTCATTGAGGCCAGCGTGGCGCATCGTTCCCTGCGAAAATGGCAGCCATTTCCCCGCTTCCGGGCGGGGACTTTCATTGAGGTGTCTTGAACGTATTCAGTAGCTGAGTCAGGTCAGCGATTTCCCCGCTTTCGGGCAGGGACTTTCATTGAGGCTGACGGGCACGAGAAGACCGACGAAGAAGAGGGGGAATTTCCCCGCCTTCGGGCGGGGACTTTCATTGAGGCTGGATGGTGCCTCGCACTCGGTTATCGGCGCCGAGATTTCCCCGCTTTCGGGCGGGGGACTTTCATTGAGGCATCAGCGCCGCAACCTAATCGGCTTGATGGTCTTATTTCTCCACCTTTGGGCGGGGACTTTCATTGAGGTATGCCTGTCACGGGGTTCGGTGCTTCGGCGTATCCAGCCATTTCCCCGCCTTCGGGTGGGGACTTTCATTGAGGCTGGGTCGATGTGGCGCTGGAGGTTGAGGAAGCTTCCATTTCTCCGCCTTCGGGTGGGGACTTCGTTACGACGCTGGACGTGAATCGGGAAGCCTCACGTGGGTTGCGCAGCCTCGTTCTAGAAGCCAATTCGGTTTCTAGAACGGGGCTCTTCTCTTTAAACATGAAGACGGGGCTATATGTGGCACCTACTGCGGATTTCTCATGGCAGCTATCTGAGTCTGAAATGACCAAATCGGATGCGCGTAATCTGTAACAGCGCTATGGTGAAGTCATGAGCAGAGAAGAGAACCGATTGCATCGTAGACGAGAGGTAGGGATAATGAGAGAACAGACGATATATCAGGGTTTCTCGTATCCATTTCCCAAACAAATTTTGACCGTATTCTATGGTCTAGGCTTTCATTGAGGGATCAAAATTTATGTTGGAAGCCTTTATCGCTGTTATCTCTCCTGCGATGGGAAGTCGCTGGAGCTTTCTCTATAAAATTGGCCCTTCACTGGTAACTCTGCCGGTGGAGGGCCAAATATTTATATATCAATATATAAGTTGGGAGCTCGAGGGTGTTGTAAGTGGATTATCTTAATGCTAAGGTTGAGATATCAACCGGTTCAGAAGTCTCTGCAACACCCTGCTGAAGTGACTCTAACCCCGATCTTGGAGGTGAAGGATAATGACCCCGATTATGATGTAGACAAAAAGCCGCCCGCTACGCGAGGCGCAACGGGCGGCTTTTATTCAAATTCGTGAAACCGCATCAGGCGGCGGTTATGCCTGTTGCCGCAGACATAACCTAATCAGTATACCGGCAGTACGGAGAGGCCTCCCAATCTGTCTGCATGCTGACCGCTTGTGTAGCCATATGCCTACCTTCCATACCCTGTGCTGTCACTACCCAAAACACTGGGCGTTACAGCACAGGGGAGAAGGAAGCGGCATGCCGAATCAGCAGCGTGACGAAAACACGCGCACCGTTCGGAAAACCGATGTAGCTTAAAGCTATACAAGCAAACGTGCATGTCCAACGCATCGAAGCAAACGTGCACCCAATATATAAGGAGACAACCATGTCCCAGAACGAGTCCCAGAACACCATCACCCTCGCCGATCTTCTCGATAACCTCGAGCTCGGCCGCGGCTCCGTCATCACCTCCATCACCGAACTCGAACCCGCCGCAGGCCCCCACGCATCCGTGGCACCCGCCAAGTTCGTTGACGGCTCCAAGTCCGTCTTCGCCTACGAAACCCGCTACATCGATGGCGATGCGCGGAAGGTCGTCCTCATCGACAGCAAGCAGTCCGAACTCAATCGCGCAGAAGCCGCCATCGAACAGGGCCGCCAGTACGGCGACGAAGCAGCCGTCAAGATTCCCCGCGCCGTCGTCACCTACAAGACCGAAAACGGCCCCGTAGAATACAGCGACATGGAGCTTTCCCACCGCATCTTTGACGGCCACTTCCGTGCCGGTCGCGTCGATGATAAGCCCATCACTGAAAACGACCAGTACCGCGCACTGCGCAACTGCACCCCCGCAGATATGAGCGCACTGCTCAACACCGCCCCCGCAGCGCTCCTCTTCGGCGCATGGGACTCCACCCGCAAGAGCAATCAGGTCCGCCTGCGTAGCGCCCTCGTCGGTGAAATTATCGGCGTCCTCGCAGACCAGGAACCCGGTGCTGAACACCGACAGGCACGCCGTGGCGGCGCCCGCGTCGACGCCGTAGCCGCCAGTGTAAAGCTTGCTCCCAAGGATATGGAATCCTTGGTCAATGACCAGGAAGCGGAACTGAGCCCGGGCAATGTCGGAGCTCGTCGCAACGAAATTAAGAAGGCCAAGGCTGACGCCCGCATCTCCGCTTCCACTCTCGGCCTGGGTAGCATCCCGCCCTCGCTCGAAGAAACCGGTGCCGTTGCATGCCGCCGTATCATCCGTTCCTGGGTTCTGAGCCTCGCTAGCCTGCGTCAGCTGCGCTTCGGCACCGACGAAACCAAGAACGTTGCTGCGCGTGCACTCCTTGCCGCGCTCGGCCTCAATGCTATCGCCCGTGCGGAGCGTGAACTCTACATCCGCGCTAACTGCGACCTGATCGAATCCGCCGCACCCGTTGTCACCCTCGACCAGCGTTTCGGCGAGAAGAAGGAATTCGCGCCCCTGACCGTTAAGCAGGCCGACCAGCTTCTCCTCGAAGCTATCGAGAACGCCAAGAAGGCTGGCGTGGCTGACTGGAACGGCCAGACTTTCAAGGTTGAAGGCAACTCCAGCATCATCGCGAACGCCACTGCGGAGGACGCTGAATAATATGATGAACCTCGGAATTCTTGCGAGGTTCCCGCTCGGCGTATACCAGGGCCACAAGGCAGACGGAAGCCCCGACGCCTTCCCTGACCCTGCCCGCTTGCAGGCCGCACTCCTCAGTGCGGCTGCGCAGGGACCTCACGCAATTATCGAAAACGGGCAACTTGCCCCCTCGGAAGAATCTCTCAAGGCCCTCCGATGGCTTGAAGAGAACCCTCCGATTGGGCTGCAGCTTCCCGACATGTGCCCCGTGTACCGCTCACCCAACAAGATGAGCCGATTCATGTACCGCGAAGTGGCATATTCCGAAAAGGACGGGCGGCAGACTGAACGTCGTGCTGTGTCCGACGGCTGGGCTGTATCTGACACCATCGGCTGGCAGTACGATAAGGTGCCCGCAGACATCGCGGAAACCATCACCCAGCTCTGTGGCGAAGTACCCTCCCTCGGAGAAGCCAGCAGCTTCACCGCCCTCTACACCGGAGACGTGGAACCCACCCACACCATCGACACTAAGTCGGGCCCCTTCGAAGCAGGCGGCATGCCCGTCCGTGTGCCCGTGCCCGGCCGAGTTGATGCACTCATGCGTGCTCACGCAGAAGCGTACCCTGCTAAGGTGCCCACCAAGGCAGGCGACAAGACCGCCGCGAGCGACACGATGCGCCCTTCCTCGGTACCTATCGCAGGCCTCGGATCTATCAAGTACCAGCCTGTGGAGGCTGAAACCTCCAACAGCCCCTGGGAATACTTGTGGCTCCTCGAAGTAGACGGTGAAGAGCTGAAGCCCGAGCAGTACGTCATGGCATGCTCCCTGCTGCACAAGGCTCTCGTAGCTGCCGCAGGATTCGGTGCGCCCAGTCTCATCACCGGCAGGTACCCCAAGGGTCACAAGCCTGCCAACAGCCTGGCGCTGCAGTATCTGCCTGCCCGGTACCTGCCCGACTATCTGCGTCGTGAGGTGAAGTCTAAGGGAGTCCTGCTCGTCTTGGTCCCGGCAAACGCCCCGACCGATGAGGCAGTAGAACTCGGTATCGCACTCAGGAGCGTAGAAACTCTCTACGCTCAGGACTTCCCCCGGCTGACCGTGAAGCTTCGCCAGAAGCGCCTGCCCGCGCAGGGTTTCTGGGATGCCCCCAAGACCGGGTACAAGCGTCTGTGGCGTACCCTCAGCGCGGCTGTTCCCGAATCGCGCGTTTTCAACCGCCCGAAGAAGACTGAGACGAAGGCCTGGACGTTCGCTGACGCCGCTCTGCTTTCCATGGCTTACGTGTGGCGTGACAGCTTCGAAGCACCCGAGGCTGAAACCTCACGTGAACGAATTCGTAGCTTGAGGGACCAGGTCGCTAAAAAGGCTGAGGCCAAGGTTCTGGAAGCCCACCGTGTAACCCAGAACCCCGCCGCCTACGCCTACAAGCTGCCCCGTACTCTGCCCGCAGAGCCGTGGCGCGGCGTCGTAGACCTCGGCAACCTGGCAACGGACACGACCCTCGTAGCCATCGGCCAGTCCCGCCACATGGGCGGCGGTCTGTTGGTTCCGTTCGACGTGCCCACCGAAGAATACGACCGCCGTAAGAAGGAGGAAGAACATGACTAGCCCCGCTACCACGTTGCCCTCCATCACTCGTGATGAGTTCGGTGAGTTCTTTGCCGCGCTTGATGCCGGGCTTGATGCCGCACTTAACAGTGCACCTAACGAAGCACCCAAGGAAAGCAAAAGCGCTACCCCTTCAGCTGGCAGGAAGAGGTACTCGACCACATTTGCGAGCACGGCGTATGGCCGGAACGTATTAACGCGCCGACCGGCTCTGGTAAGTCCTCCGTGGTGGATATCCACCTCTTCGCGAATGCGCTCGCCGCAGTTGGCGCCGCGCCGCGCGTTCCCCGTCGCCTCTGTGTGACCGTGGGACGTCGTGCGCTGGTCGATAGCCAGGCAACCCGTGCCGACAAGATTCTCGAATGTATGGAGAAGGCACTCGCTGATGAATCCGGCGAGCCCGGTATTCTGCGTAGGGTTGCGGAAGCTCTCCAGAGCTTCCAGACCCGCAACAACGAGAAGGGGAGCAAACCCTTCGAGACTGGTCACATCCGTGGCGAACTCTCGAACCGCGCCCTGCCGGTGACCGATATTTCGGCCTGCGCAATCATTGCCGCAACTCCCGACATGTACGGTTCGCGAGCGCTCTTCCGTGGCTACGGCAGTACTAAGGCCGCCCGTCCGCGTGAGACCGCTCTGCTGACCATGGACACCGTCATGGTGCTCGACGAGGCACACATGAACCGTCAGCTGCTGCACACCACTCAGCGCATTGCCGAGTTGCAGAAGCGTGAGGCTGACCTGGGCGTTCCCACCCTGCAGGTGGTTGAGACGACCGCTACCCCCTCAACTGAGGACAGCGAATCGACCACCTTGGGCGTGGACATTGAGGCTCTCGATAGCCCGAATGATAAAGAGCTGCACCGCCGTGTCTACTCGCATAAGGAACTGGTGCTCCGCCCCATCGATAAGTGGGATGGTAAGCCGGGTAACCGTGTGGTCGTGGATGCTGCTGTGGACGCTATTAAGGGATTTCCTTGCCCACCGTGAGGCGGGTGAAAGCTCCAAGAAAGCATACACTGTCGGCTGTATCGTCAACCATGTGCGGACGGCTATCGCTATCAAGGAGAAGCTCACTAAGGACAAGGTGCTTGAAAAGGAGGAAGAGGTTCAGCTTCTCGTAGGACGCATGCGCCCGTACGACCTGGAGAATCTGCAGGAGGACCACCCCGATCTCTTCACTACCGAAGGCGATAAGTCCGTGAAGGTTGTTGTTGCCACCCAGACTCTCGAAGTCGGTATCGATGTTGACTTCGCTGACCTGGTGACCGAGCTAGCGCCGGCCTCTTCCTTGGCGCAGCGCTTCGGACGTGTTAACCGTCTGGGGCACCGCAATGATTCCAAGGTCGTCGTTATTGAGCCCGCGAGCGGTGACTTGGTGAAGAAGGACGCGCCTCCCTACAAGGCGGTCGATCTGAGTAATGCGTATGCATGGCTCGAAGTACTCAACGGTACTGAGAACCCGTCGGTGAACCCTGCCGCAATGGTGAAGAACCCGCCGGTGCAGTCCTCCCCGGAGCGTCTGCTCTACCAGCGCCCGGAATGGCCTGACCTGCTGGAATTCTCGCGTACTGACGAGAATCCCTACGACGAGCCGGACCTTGACCTGTGGCTGCACGACTCCCTGGATGCAGAAACCGCAATGGGCGGTGTTATCGTGCGTGATAACCTGCCGAGCAACACTTCTGCTGCAATGGAGATTCTCAAGACCAGCTACTTTGCGCCGAGCGACCGGGAACCCTTCCCCGCGAATCTGAAGATTCTCCAGGAGATTCTGGACTACCAGGATGAGCACGGCGTGAAGCCTCGTAAATTCCTTTACCGTCAGGGTGAAATTTCCCTGTGGCAGGATGCTGACCACGGTGATGAGAGCAACCAGTCGTTGGCCCCCGGTGACGTCCTGCTTCTTGACACGGGCAGTGTTCCGTTCACGAACCAGGGTATTGCTGTGACTCAGCGTGAGCTGCCTTCTAAGAAGGACGAGCTGAAGGCTGCGCCCTTCCTCGATGATGCCGAGCTCTACGTGTACGAGAAGTGCGCGGACCGTGAGGCACGCTTCAGGGAATACCTGGGTCTCTCGCCCGAAGAGGTAGCGGAGCTGCTCGACGCTCAGAGCGCGGACGGTAAGAAGAAGAGGATTGCTTCTGAACTTACTACCGAGGCTGAGGACGGGCAGGAAGTTATCTCCTGGTACGCCGAAGTGACCAAGACGACCGAGAAAGTCTGTTGAAGGTTCCGATATTGCTCAGGAGTTGGTGCTGGCTGGTCCCGTTCTTCTGGACGACCACCAGAACGATGTTGCTGAGCGTACCCGCCAGCTTGCCGAGAACCTCGGCCTGGCCCCGGAATTCTCCGAGGCACTGGAACTGGCTGCAAAGTACCACGACGAGGGCAAACGCGACCTGCGCTTCCAGCAGATGCTAGGTGCAGACCCGGATGCGGACGCTCTTGCAAAGAGTGGTCACCGTTCCGTGGCCGAGGCATACCGCGCCCGTAGCCGTAGCGCCCTGCCGAGGGGCTGGCGTCATGAGCAGCTGTCTGCGCTCATGGTTGCGGCTTCGCCTGAAAAGGTGGGGGAGCACCGCGACCTGGTATTGCGCATCATTGGTTGCAGTCACGGTCACGGCCGGTTCTCCTTCGCCCATGACGCAGGCTTCCTGCTCAAGGAAGGCTACTTGCCCGAGGGAATGGACTACGAAGCGCTCAAGGAACAGGCGACCCGACTCTTCAATGTCGGTTACTGGGATAACCTCATGGAGCAGACGAGCCGCACCTACGGCCCGTACGCTACCGCCTACCTTGAGGCCGTTGAACGCGCAGCAGATGCCCAGATTTCACGGGAGGGACACTAATGGCAACGTTGACTATTGCCGGTGACTACACCTCGGCATTGACCCATTTTGCCCTCTACGGGCTGTCCCTGATGGTTGAGCAGAAGCACCCCGGAACCGTCACTGTCGGTTGGTCCCAGGAGGGTCAGCCTCGCGCCCAGATGTATGCTGAAGGCGTGTCAGAAGAAGAAATTGCCGAGTGCGTGCACTCCTACGTTTCTTCCCTGGCCGCTGATGGTAGCTGGGTGAACGTCAACCAGTCCTACGGTGCGGGTAAGGAAGCAGCTGTTTTCTCCCCCTTCTCCCCGCGTATTCGAGGAATCGACGCGGAGAAGTACCCGGACGACTGGGCTTCTCACCAGAAGACCCGACAGGCTCATCTGGATGCGCTGATGGAACGTGACGACCTGCTGTCTCTGCTCTGGATCTCCGGCCTGGGCGAACCTTCCTACTGGCGTTTTGAAGCCAAGGCACCTCGCCCCGACCACGGTGCATCCCGCTGGGAGATGAAGACTCGCAATAAGGGCCAGGAGTTCGTTAAGGACCGTCTGCGCCTGATGTGCGCGGACCTGGCCACCTGGGAACCTTCCGCGACGCTCAGCGGCATTACCGGGCAGACCCTGTACGACTCGCTGGATAATAAGCCGGAATCCCGAACCGGAACCGGTTTTACTGTCCCGCAGCCGACCGATACCGCGCTCGCCTTCTGTGCGCTGGTGGGTATTGCGAATTTCCCGGTGATTCACCAGATCCACCGGATTGGCGTGACCCCCGGTGCGTACCCGTACAACGCTTTGCACCCGCGGCTCATGGTGCTTCCGGTATCCTCCGGAAGGGTTACGCCCGCCCGGTTGCGAACCGTGCTGCGCAGCCACCCCTACCGTAGGGTGGTTGACGAGGTCGGTAAGGCGATGGAACGCGGCTCTTTGAGCTCTGACATTTTCGTGTCCGAGCTGGCGGATGAGAAGGCGATTCTTCGTGAGAAGGGCGTTCAGGCGTTTGTTGCTTTCCCCATTGTGAAGGTGGGTAGTGATTCGGCTCCTGAACGTCAGGTTCTGAAGGGTAGCGCGATTCCGCTGGGCTAACTTAGCCGCTTACCGATACTGGTAAATAACGCCGGCAAATATGCCCGCACAATGCAGGGGAGGGGCCCTCCGGCCGTATTGCCGGAGGGCCCCTCCCTCTATCTATTATGAGTGCCTACATATCGCTGGGTGGATATGCGGTAGCTGGTGCGCCAGGGAACCACCCCTTTACGCCACCGCCACGGTACCCTTGGCTGCGGTGCCATTTCGGGTCCACAGCAGCAGTGCTGCCACGCTGTTGATGATGTAGAAGATGTACTTGCCGACGTTCGCAAAGTTGCCCTGGGTCAGTGCCTTGATGCACTGCACGGCGTTGTACAGGAGCCAAAACTGCCACTGCATCGTGAGCTTGAGCGCGTTCAGAATGTTTGCTGACAGGGACAGTCCAAACACTACGGTCGTGATCCAGAACAGGAACGAGGTCTTGCCGCCGTAACCGACATAGTTCGCAATCAGGGAGAACGCGAACGAACCGGCCACAATGCCGCCAATAATCAGCTGCCCCTTCGTGCCGGTCGGCGGTTCCATCGCCTTGCCGCGTTCGGAGTTCTGCCACCTACGAATCGCGAAGGTGTACACGATGAAAGTGACCGGGTAGGTGATGATTGCTGCCTTGTTGCCCAGAATGTAGTCAATTGCGCCAGACAGCGCCGTGTTAATAATGCCGAGCACGTTGCCGACGTTTGAGAGGCGGCCGGTCAGGCGGGTAGACATCATTGAAATACCCACGTTAATCACGGAGATTACGCCGAGGGGAATGAAGGCCGTAATCGGGCCCCAGTCGACGTATTTGGCGAGGTTGGTGCTCAGGTATCCTGAGGCGATTGCGATGGCGATAACCAGTGCTACGCCGAAAAGGTCGGCGTACTTGGACTTGGCGAAAAAGAGGAGAGCCTTCTCGTATGAGAATTCCTTGGCCTCCATGGGTAACTCCTTTGTTGAGGATATAGGAACAGTGATAGGGTATCAATAACTATAACTCTTTGAAAAGGGTTTGAATCGGCGTGTCACACATAAAACTTCAGAAACCCACATATTCCACATCTCGGAACACCGCGGCGTTGGGTAATTCAAAATCACCCCATCAAGAACTCATACCAACTTCCGGCAAACCTTGCCAGATATCGCCCCTATTTCGTTGAACATCGAAAATGGGCGTAAAATCACCGCCGTTTCGTCTTCGCTTTAAAGGGGACCTTAAGGTACGCTAGATGACTGGGTCAGGGAACCGTGCCGGTCTCACTCACCGCGCATCCGCCCGACAGACACCCGCACCCCGGTATTCTGCGTCTCACTCACGCACACAGGGGAGGGAACCCACCGTATCGGCCTCACTCACCGTTTACGCCGCTGTCCGCGCGTCCTGCCACCCGTAACTCACTCAACTCAAACAAGAACTGAATAGGACAATCATGCCCTTGATTAACCATCGACTCTCACGACGATTCTTTGTAAAGGGTGCTTCCGCCGCTGCTGCTGCAGGCGCACTGACCCTGCAGGCGCAGGCCGCGCAGGCTGACGAAGCACCCACCAACATTGCCCCGGCAACCGAGGAAACTAAAGGCCCGCGCCTCGTCATTCAGCGTGCCACCATCACTGAAACCGGTATGACCGTCAACTACACTGCACACGGTCTACGCGAATTCCTCACCGAAGGCACCACTCTGACCGTACGCCACGGCTACGTTCGTAACGACTCTTTTGAAACTCTGCGTTCCTGGCCGCTCACCCCCGAATTTGACGGTGACGCTGACAGCTTCAGCGGTAGCGACCAGTTCCCCATCGAGCTAATGCAGGGTGAGGGCGTTGATTACGCCCTGCAGCTGGATATTTGCTCCGACCCGTGGGGTCAGGAGATTACCCACCAGATTGCTGCGCACATCCCCGTGGCTGAGACTAAGATCCTGAAGACCTCTTTCGAGGATGTTCCGGATAGCCACCCGTTCGCTGAGGATATCCGCATGGCGAACCAGAAGAAGTGGCTGATGCCGAACCCGCAGACTGGCGCGTTTGAGCCGGACCGCCCTGTGACCCGTGAGGAGCTTATTGCTCTGCTGAACCACGCTGCTGGTCACGCTGGCGTGAGTGAAAACTCTAATGTTGCACCCTTTGAGGATGCGGCAGGCCGCCCGACCGCGAACGCGCTGCACTGGGCTCGTGACCGCAAGATCACCGAGCCGCTCACTGGCGGCGACAAGATTGACCCGACCGCACCGGTTTCTCACGAGGAGCTGGCGGCTGTACTGTTCCAGTACAACGCGGAGGTTCAGCTGACCGAAATGAACGAGGCTGCTGGTTCTCGTTTCCGCGACGTGCTCGGTGCCGGTACTCTGCACCGTTACGTTGCGTGGGCTGGCGCGAACGATATCGTGCTGGATTCTTCGGGCGTGTTCAACCCGACCGCGCCGACTACTCGCGCGGAGTTGGCTCGTTTCATTCGCCGTTACAAGCTGCAGAACCTGCTGTTCACTGACTTCTCGTATGTCTCCTAATTTTTAGTTACCCCGGCACCGTGTTACCCAGGTACCGTGCGTTGGGGTGCGTGGAACCCCCGTCTTCTGGCTTTTGCTGGAGGCGGGGGTTTTGCCATGTCCCGTATTGCCGCACCTCGGGGAGTTTTAGTGACAGGCTGTGCCTGGCATATGAAATTTTGCGTCATATATACCTGAAATCTTGAAAAATCCTGTGCGCTAAGTAAGTATTACCTAGAAGGTAAGTTAAAGGTTGCCTTACTTAATACTGTGTGAAGACTAGTTCCCTTCCTCGTGGGCCCACGAAACCCACACCAGAGAGTAGGAAAAACGCGGCGCCTCACCACCCATCGGTGGGGGAGAGACGCACCTTTACACACCACCCACGAAAAAGGACATACACATGAACCTCGCATCGAGCAAGGCATTCAAGGGCCTCGCCGTTGGATCGCTGGCACTGGCAATTTCCGGTATCGCCACCATCCCCGCATCGTTCGCAGCAGACTCCACCCCGGCAGCAAGCCAGAGCAGCGAAGCTCGCACTATCACCGACAAGGCGATGGCAAAGATTACCCAGGGTCTGCCCGGACAGTTCCAGGTCGCATACTCCAAGAAGACCAACAAGATTTGGGTTGCGGGCACTGCAGACCGCGACAAGCACGTTTCCACCATTGCTCGTATCGACGCGAACTCCCTGAAGATTGAGGCAGTCGCCGAGCTGCCCATCATCAAAAACGATAAGGGCTACATGTACGATGCAGCCTACGGCATCACCGTTGACGACGTAGACGGCACCGTCTGGGTTACCAACACCACCGACAACTCCGTGTCCGTGTACAATCAGGAAACCCTGCAGCAGGTCTGGACCACCGCAGGTATCGCAGAGACCGACCCGAACTGGATTGAGCACCCCCGTTCCGTTCTGGTTGACCACGAGTCCGGTAAGGCATTCGTCACCGGCCGCTTCTTCGTATCCGCAATCGACCTGAAGACCAAGCAGGTGGAGAAGATTCAGCTCGAAGGCGCACCCGACGGCGGCACCCGCTACATCAGCATGAACATCCTGGTCGACGGCGGTAAGCTGTACGTTCCCGAGCGTACCGGCGGCAAGATTTTCGTCATCGACACCAAGACCTTCAAGGTGGAGACCAGCTTCGACACCAAGGGCAACGCTGAGGGTGAGGTTCGCCCCTCCGACATCGCGATTGACCACTCCCAGAACGAAATTTACGTCTCCTCCCAGGGCGTGAAGGGCGCGAACTCCGGCGTGTCCATCTACGACGCGACCACCCACGAGTTCAAGAAGTTCATCCCGGTCGGCACCCAGGCACTCGCGCTGGACAACGACGAGGCGAACGACCTGGTGTACGTCTCTGACTTCGGCACCGGCAAGGTCGGCGTGATTGACGGCGGCGCAGCAGACAAGCTGATCGCTGAGTCGCCATGAACGGCGGCAAGGCAAACGACCTGGTCGTACTGCCCAACGGCTCCGTTGTCGCTGTGGACAAGCAGGCTGGCGCAACCGCAACCGTGCCCTACGTCCTCGACGGCACCACCGGCACCGTCAGCACCTCAGATAAGGTCACCAGCAAGCCCGGCAAGGACCGCCAGGGCAACGACGTACCCGCAAAGACCACCGACATTCAGGCGAACTCCATCCTGAAGTTCAAGGTCACCGCAACCGCAGGTGACAACTCCGAGGTCAAGCAGGTCACCCCCGAAACCCGCGAGTTCCAGGGCTACCCGGCAACCGCCACCAAGACCAAGGCGGCCGACAACAACGCAACCACCCCCTCCACCGAGGCACACCGCACCGTGGACGCAAACGGTAGCGTTGCAAACATCATTCAGGGTCTGCCCGGCCAGTTCCAGGTTGGCTACTCCAAGAAGAACCACAAGCTGTTCGTGCCCACCGTGGGTGCACGCGGCGGCCTCGCTTCCTCCCTGGCACGCGTGAATGCAGACACCCTGCAGACCGAGGCTTTCGCCGAGCTGCCCGTGAAGAAGAACGACAAGGGCCAGTACGGTTACACCTCCGCGTACGGCGTGACCGTTGATGACGTGGACGGCACCGTCTGGGTTACCAACACCACCGACAACTCCGTGGCAGTGTACGACCAGCAGACCCTCAAGCTCATCTGGACCAACGAGGGTGTGAAGAAAGACGACCCGAACTGGATTGAGCACCCCCGCTCCGTTTTGGTTGACCACGAGTCCGGTAAGGCGTTCGTGACCGGCCGCTTCTTCGTCTCCGCTATCGATCTGAAGACCAAGCAGGTTGAGAAGATTCAGCTCGAAGGCGCACCCGACGGCGGCACCCGCTACATCAGCATGAACCTGTTCCTCGACGGCGGCAAGCTGTACGTGCCCGAGCGCACCGGCGGCAAGCTCTTCGTCGTGGACACCAAGACCTTCAAGGTTGAGAAGACCATCCAGACTCAGGGTGAGGATTCCACCGTTGAGGTTCGCCCCTCCGACGTTGCTGTGGACCACTCGCTGAATGAGATTTACGTTTCTTCTCAGGGTGTGAAGGGCGTCAACTCCGGTATCTCCGTGTACGACCTGACCACCGGTGCGTTCAAGAAGTTCGTCAAGTTCGGCACTCAGACGCTCGCTCTGGAGCACGATGAGGACCGCGACCTGGTGTACGTAACCGACTTCGGTACCGGCAAGGTGGCTGTCTTCGACGGCCGTGCTGACGAGGTCATCGGCGAGGTTGAGATGAACGGCGCAGCCGCGAACGACGTGACCCTGCTCAAGGACGGCTCCGTACTGGTTGTTGACAAGAAGGACCGCGACGAGAAGGTGACCCTGCCCTACGTGCTCAACGGCACCACCGGCGAAATCACCACCGCCAGCGAGTACACCACCCTGCCCACCAAGGATCGCCAGGGTAACGACGTTCCCGCATCGGTTCAGCAGCTGAAGGCTAACTCGATTCTGAAGTTCAAGGTTGGCGTGAAGGACACCGACGCGAGCGCAGCTCCCGGTGGGTATCACCCCGACTTCGCTGGATTTCGCGGGTTACCCGACGGTGACCGGTGTGAAGGCTGAGGAATCGAAGCCGGCTGACCCGAAGGCTGAGGACAAGAAGGCTGAGGACAAGAAGGCAGAAGATAAGAAGTCTGAGGACGCTAAGTCCGAGGATAAGAAGTCTGACGCTAAGTCTGAGAACACCGCAGAGGCTAAGGACCAGACTTCCAAGGATCAGGCATCTCAGTCTGATTCGAAGTCTGACGCTAAGACCGGTGCACAGGACTCCAAGTCTGCTCCGGATGCTGTGAAGGCTGATAAGTCCGGTTCGGCTGTGAAGAACGGTGACTCCTCTGCAGGTGGCTCCGATAATTTGGGCGGTGGCTCCTCGGTAGCTAAGAGCGACGCAGGTTCCTCGCAGGCTGGCTCTTCGCGTGGCGCTCTGGCGAACACCGGTGCTAATGCTGTGATGCCGCTGGTTGCTTTCGCTTCTGTGGCTCTGATTGCGGGTGCTGCTCTGGTGATGCGCCGCCGCAAGGCATAAGCGTAGCGTTTAGTTTTCGGGCGTAAATGCTCGATGTAACGCGTGAGAAGGCGGGTATTTTCTCTTTCGGATTCTTCGAATCTGGGGGAGGGGTACCCGCCTTTTGTGTGCCCGCTTGGGGTTATTCTGGGTAACTTATACAGTAAATATTTATATATGTGCACACGCTTGTAAAAATATAGGTTTTGAATGTCGAGAAAATGTGTAACCCGTGGTGAATATCGCAGATGCACCTCACCTAAACTTTTACATTAATGTGTAAATATAAAAGCATCACAATACCCCCTGGCAACCAGGGTTTTTGCCCGCAAGAGCAAGGAAAAACCCTGAAATCGCCTCAACCTTCACGTGATACTGAAGGTGAATTTGGGGGTCGCTCATAAAAACACAAAACACACCCACGTCGCTGCTTGTATTTTCCTGGGAAAACACTGAGGATTAGAAGGTAGGTAAATTTATGCGTTACCTGCATTTCTGCTTTTCGTGCCGTCGAATATGTCACCGCATATTCACGGGTGTCTCGTTAGCATTCGCATGCGGCATGTGAGCACTTCCGTTACACATTTGAAGGACACACATTGAACCTCACTCCCTCCTCGGGTAAGCACTGAAGGGGCTCGCTGTTGGCTCCCTGGCGCTCGCAATCTCCGGCGCAGCCATGATCCCTGCCTCCTTCGCAGCACCGAATACCGCACATCAGACCGCTTCCTCCAGCGCCTCGGTTCCTTCCACCGCATCGCTGAGCCGCGTTGTTGACACCTCCGCGTCCGTCGCGCAGATTACCCAGGGTCTGCCCGGCCAGTACCAGGTTGCATACTCTAAGGCGACCAACAAGATTTGGATGGTCGGCGTGGGCGCCCGCGGCGACCTCGCCTCCACCATTGCTCGTGTCAACGCAGACACTCTTCAGATTGAAGAAGTGGCGGCGCTTCCCTTCGAGCTGGATAAGAACGGCGAATTTGGCTACATTTCCGCGTATGGCATCACTGTTGATGACGTGTCCGGTACCGTGTGGGTTACTAACACCACCGACAACTCCCTGTCTGTGTTCGACCAGAGCACCATGGAGCAGATTTGGACTAACCACGGTATCTCCGAGAGTGACCCGAACTGGATTGAGCACCCCCGCTCTGTGCTGGTGGATCACAACTCCGGTAAGGTGTTCGTGACCGGCCGCTACTATGTGTCCGCAATCGACATGAAGACCTTCGAGGTCACCAAGTTGCAGCTGGAAGGTGCCCCCAACGGTGGTACCCGCTACATCGGCATGAACATGACCGTTGACGGCGACAAGCTGTACGTGCCCGAGCGCACCGGCGGCAAGGTCTTCGTGATCAACACTCATACGTTCAAGACCGAGCAGGTTATTCAGACCCGCGGCGAGAACTCCTCCGTTGAGGTTCGCCCCTCTGACGTCACTATTGACCACTCCGAGAACGAAATTTACGTCTCCTCGCAGGGTGTGGATGGCGTGAACTCCGGTATCTCCGTGTACGACCTGACCACCGGTGCGTTCAAGAAGTTCGTCAAGTTCGGCACCCAGGCGCTGTCCATGGAGAACGACGAGGGTCGCGACCTGGTGTACGTGACCGATTTCGGTACCGGCAAGATCGCTATCTTTGACGCTAAGACCGACCGCGTAATCGGTGAGGTTGAGATGAACGGCGGTAAGGCTAACGACCTGACCGTCACCGAGGACGGCTCCGTCATCGCAGTGGACAAGCAGGATATCGCTAACACCACCGCGGCTGTGCCCTACGTGCTGAACTCGAAGACCGGCGACGGCACCATGACCGACACCTACACCTCCAAGGCGACCGTGGATCGTAACGGCAAGGCTGTTCCTTCCTCGCAGCAGAAGCTGGTTCCGAACTCCATCGTGAAGTTCTACGCCGAGGTTTCCGAGGGTGAGTTCACCTCCACCGCGACCATTAACCCCGCTAAGGTTCCCTTCCAGGGCTACCCGAAGCAGGCTACCGCAGTGCTGATTGACCCCACCCTGAACTTCGCTGAGGGCACCGTCGACATTACCCGCCCCTACACCTTCCACGTCTCCGGCTACGACTTTGAGAAGCCCCCGGCAGAAGGTATTCGCCTGTTCCTCGTCAAGGAAGGCGAATGGTCGATGGGTTACGACAAACTGACCGATAGCGAACTGGCAAACATTCAAAAGGTCTCCACTGTCGTTCCTGCGAGCGCGTTTGTCTACAACGCACGCACCGGCAAGTACTCCTTCGAGGCAACTCTGCGTGTTCCGGCGAACACCATGCAGTACAGCCAGGGCTACATGCTCGGTACCGTCACCGCTGGTTCTGATGTGGCTACCAACCGCAATTACGATTCGGCTGTTTCGCTGATAGCAATACGTAACCCG
>BNJT01000772.1_pt1 | contig 28731 bp, 43 predicted proteins | sample 8540491 | NCBI WGS metagenome assembly BNJT01 (sample SAMD00202455, study PRJDB9452) | human saliva metagenome | host: Homo sapiens | reverse complement strand
TGGTTTTACCTTTAAGCATTTGCGAGAGTAATTAATAAAAATAAGCATCATGAGACTGATGAATATTTTTATTTTGTACCCTATTGTGTGTTTGCAGTTTGGGGGTATCGGCACAAGAAGACAATGCTTTCCTATCTAAATGGGGAATAGAGTTTGGCGCAAGCGTAGGGCGCGCTCAGCTTCACAGGTAATGAGTTGGCACTAAACGGAATGACCTCTAATGCGAATTGGTTAGTGAGCTATTACGCCACCGAAAGAGTGCGCTCAAAACAGGTATAACTATGCGTAGCAACGGAAGCCTTACCGCTGATAACTACTACAATACCAATGACTACCTTTATAGGTATTCCTGTTAAAAATAGTCTTTTCGAAAATCGAAATTGCTCCTAGCGGTATAGTACTCAGTATGGGGGTGCAAGCTAACAAGACTATAAACCACCAGCTGGAAACAAAGAGGATTTTAGCAAAAGTACAAGCAGGAGTGTATTTTGTAAGAATACCTATGGATATAGGGGTAGAAAAGTGATTATCCGATAATTATGCTTTAGGCTTTACCTCTCAAACCCAAGTGGTAACCAAAAGCTATAAAAACTACCGCCTACAAAATAATGGTTTTGCTAAGAGTAGCAGTATCTTATCGTTTTTAAATAGTATTTGCTTTCATTTTTAGACAACTATTAGATACTTACTCTTTGCTCATTATTCGCTATCCTTCGCTCTTCCTATATGGTTTGTATATCGCCTGTATAGGGTAGGTGGCTTTTAGAAAATTTTCTGTTTGCTCATCCGCTGATTGTTTATTATTTTTGCAGCATTAAATTTGATTAAGATATGTACCCAGATAGTATTCACAGCACAACACTACCACAGTGTATTTTTAACGATGAGGGCTTTGATTTTCAATCGTTTTGTGGCTGAACAACGCCCTCTAAGATATTCCTTTTAGCCTGATAAGCATACAACGATGTTGTACTATGAGTGCTATCGGTTTTGGCTACGATATTTCCTTGGAGTCATGAAATAGAAGCAGAGAACCCCATAAACACATCGATACTTGTACCCAAAGTGCCCTACGCCGCCCTCTCAGAACTGGGTGCTGACCGCAAGAGTCTACTTATCAATATAGGCGAAGGTGGTTACTGACTTGGAGGTGTTTGTAGCCTCTACTTATAGCGCAGTATCCACTCATCAATATACCTACGAGCTTGCTGGCGATGGTAGATCTTCAGTAGGCAGTAAAACAGGGTTGATGGGCGCTCTACCAGAACCTTGTGGGGGAATTAACAATCCGAAGGGTGCTCACTACCCTGATTTTTCTGGGCTACCCTGCCCACCGAAGAACTGCGTAGCGGTATGGCTGAAAATGTTTAAACACGGCCTGATAAGCGATGGGGCTTTATGCACTGAGATGTAACCTAAGCGAACTGACAGAAGCGCACCTCGGTAGCCTTATCACGGGTCGGTGATTATCAAAAACGAAGTGGTAACCCAAGACCCTACCGAAAAAGGATGCGCAAGACCTGAACTATGGGCATACGCTGGGGCACGCTATAGAGTCGTATTGCCTACAAAACCCTAACCGCGAGCGACTGCTACACGGCGAGGCTATCGCCATCGTATGGTGCTAGCAGCTTACCTTTCGGTGAAAGAATTAGGTTTTTCGATGGACAAATGCGACCAAGTGAAAGCGGTTTTGGGGTGAATATTTCAAAAACAAGATTTTTAGCTATGAAGAAATCACCGATATTTGTCAGTTGGATGCGTTTTTGATAAGAAAAATGTAAGTGGAAATGTACATTTCGTACTTTTAGAGGCTATCGGGAAGCCTAAAATAGACTGTATAGTGCCTCACGAAGAGATTTATAAGGCATTTAAATATTATTTGAATTAGAAGAAGGACGCCCTAATGAAGTATTTTTATAAAAATATCAGTTTGCTATGGTTGTGCTTATTAGCGAGCCTCTCGGCTGAGGGGCAGCAGCATTATTGGCGCAAAGCTGAACTTAAGCAACAACGCAGTGCACACCAATCTATCGGCTGTGGCACAGTACTTACCTCAGACAAAGACGCTTTTGGGGAGGGTGCTGCGCGGGGCTACTACGGCTCGTGGGGGCTGCAATAGTAGAGATACCCAACGCTGAAGGGCGGCTTATCAGTTACCGCATTACCCCTACGCAGGTACTCTCTGACGAATTAGCGCAAAAATACCCTCTATACTCACTTTTGAAGGGGTGGGAATAGAGGATAATTGCAGCGCATACGCTTCACTTTCAGCGACTTTGGCTTAGATGCTATTATGCAGCAAAAACCTACATTACGCCTTTGTAGAAGCTGAAGAGCACGGAGGCAACCTCTACCGCGTTTACTACTACAGCGATGCTGAAAAATACCATTGAGTGCACAACACTGCCGCCCAACTGCCACAACCCTCGCCTACCCAACGCCCTACCTATCAGACAAAAAGCTGTGCAACGCACCTTTCGCATCGCGATAGCTTGTACCCCAATACACAGAGTATTTCTGGGGGAAAGATGACGCTTTTGCTCAGGTAGTCAATACTTTAAACCGAGTGAATGCTGTGTATGGACAGCAGTTATCGGTGGTTTTTCAGTTAGTTTCTGACAAGAATATAATCTTTGATGATAAAACTAATGACCCTTTTTCGAGTCTCAATTACAACGATTGGGAGTATGGCTCTGGTGTGCTACAACAATTATTAGACGATAAAGTAGGGAATGCTAATTATGATATAGGACACCTATTCCACAACGGCAATAACGGAGGCAATGCGGGCTGTATAGGCTGCGTATGTAGTCCCGACCGCAAAGGACAAGGCTTTTCTTCTTATCCTTTTGCCAGAATGGGGCGCTTCCGCAGTGCTTTTTGATATAGATGTTGTAGCCCACGAAATCGGTCATCAGATGGGCGCAACCCATACGTTTTCTTACAGACGCGAGTATGGTTCTGATTCGCAAATGGAGCCCGGTAGTGGTAGTACCATTATGAGCTATGCAGGGGTGAGTGGTAGCTACGACCTACAAGCGCATAACGACCCTTATTTTCACCACCGCAGCGTGTACGACATCAGTACCTTTTATAGAGATTACCTCTGTGCTACCGAGCAACCCACCCATAACACTCCGCCTGACATACCAGACCTACCGAGCTATACCATACCTAAAGGTACCGCCTATCTGTTAGAGGGTACGGCCACAGATGCTGATGGCGATGCGCTGCTCTACACGTGGGAACAGGCTGATAATCGGACTAATGGAGGTAGTTATTATTACTTTTCGCCGTTGCTCAACAATGGCGCTACGGCACGCTCGCTGCCCCCCTCTACTCTACCCTATCGCTATATACCCCGCTTGTCGCGCATAGTGGCGGGGGACTCTCACCCAAGAAAACCCTAAAAGGAATGATGCGTGGGAAACGGTATTGAACAAAGGGCGTACCCTACATTGGTCGTTTGTGGTGATAGACCGCCCCAATGCTGCTGACCAGATGGGTAATACTGCCTATAAAACCATAGAAGTAGTGGTAAATGATGATGCTGGCCCTTTTGTTATCACTTCGCAAAGCCAGCCTACTACGTGGATAATGGGGGAGAAAGTAACTATAAACTGGAATGTTGCTGGCACTGACCAAGCCCCTATAAGTGCTAAAAATGAAGCTGCTCTTATCTACCGATGGTGGAGAAACCTTTTCGATAACGCTCGCAACGGGTTTGCCTAATACTGGAAAAAGCTGTGATAGAAGTCCCTGCAGGAACTAAGACGACTCAAAGGGAGACTGATGCTAAAAAGCTGAAGATAATATATTTTTAGCCGTAAATGCAGCTACTATCACCATAAAAAGAAGATACTGATGACGATGGACGATGGGGTATACTCGCCGCACGACAACCGTCCGCACACCCATAACCCAGACCAGACTGATACTGATGGTGATGGCATAGGTGATGCTTGCGATGACGATATAGACGCGCGATGGTATTCCGAATGAGCAAGACAACGAAATAGACCAAGTGCTTATACCTAATGCTTTTACCCCCTAATGGCGATGGTATTAACGACTTTTACACTATTATCCGTGCTGAACGCTACCCCATAACACGCTATACATCTACAATACATTAGGAAATGAAGTGTATCGTGCCAAAGGTTATAAAAACCAATGGAATGGTTACCACACTAACGGCAAACGCTTGCCGCAAGGGGTGTATCAGTACCTTTTTAGCACAGACGGCAGCAAAAGAGAAGAAAAGCGGGGCTGGCTGTACATTAATTATTAAATAAAAAGATTAGTATATAATGAAGAAACTCTTATTGAGCCTTTACGTTGTCTCTCTTAGCCTTGCTAAAGCCCAATCCATAGACCCGTCTTACATTTTCTATCATCAGCATCAGAACTTAGTAAATCCTGCGGCTGTAGGCTTAGAGGTAGGGCATACTGTTTCAGTAGATATTCGCAACCAGTTTCGCGATATGATAGAAGCCCTCCTACACAGACTTTTTTTACTACGCACCGCCTTTCTGAGCGTGTAGGGATGGGCTTTTTCGATAGCTAATAACAAGGTTTTTATACAGCAAGCGGCTCTGTACCTTGATTTGTCTTATAGTATCCCTATTAGCTATAACTCTAATCTGATAGCGGGAGTGAAGTTTGGTGGGGATTTTTAATATTGATGGAGGAGAAATACGCAACTATAACTACCTATACAACAATTTTTATCCTAATGGTAGCCGTATGCACCCTACTTATTATTACGATTCGTATCTAAGCAGTATTTCGGGTAAGTTTCAGACGAACTTTGGAACGGGCTTATACTATGACCACCCTGATTTTTTTATAGGTTTTTCAATGCCTAATATGCTGGCTTCTGATAGGGTACGCCTCGATAATGATGTAATGACCTCGATAGCTGAGAATATGTATTACTACATATTAGCGGGCTATCATTGGCGCATAGATAGTGATGTGACTATCAAGCCCCGCCTGCAATGGCGTTTGGCCAAAGGGAATACCCCTCTGCTGACCTTACTGTAGCGGGGGAACTTTGCCCACCGTGCTGAGCTGGGCATTACCTACCGCACTGAGAAAGCTGCAAGTGCCTATGTGCTTTTTCGATATACCCAACACTACGTAGCTATAGGTTATGGTTTTGAGAGTTACTTCCAAAGCCACCTCAACCTGCTAATCGCGCAACTCTCACGAGTTTTTGGTGCAGTTTAAGTGGTGATTATCAATTTGCCAATTTGTCGATTTGTCGATTGGCTGATTTGCTACTTAACTGTGTATTGGAGTGTGGTATATTGTGATACGCGGAAAGCTCCGAGAGGGTTTTTCACGTTTGTTAGTGGTATTGACAATATTGCCTATAGGACGGGCTGGAATAGCAAATGGACTTTGTCTTCCTGACTGTTGGATAATCGTCTGTAGGAAGTTTTTTTATATTCAGGTTGAATGCGGTAGAGAAGAACATTCACTACATCGTCTTTTCTTGAGCTTTTTCATCATTATCAACCCCCGTCATTACGAAGAAAAAGCGGTTATTGGCTATATAGTTATCATCTAAAAACACCATAGGTAGTTTTTGAACTATTATTCTGAGCCAATTTAACCAAATAAGCATTGGCTACTCCATCATTAACTCCCTCAAAAATAAAAACGCAACTCTTTGCGGTCGCCTAAAAAGCCTCCATTTTCTTTTTGTACAATTTCTGTTAGAAGCTATTATGGGGGCTTCAAGCATCTTATCCTTAGCTGTGTAAGTTTGTCCGTTGAGCTCTATTATCAGTTCGTAGTTTTTGCCTAACTCAGGGGTGATACCCGCAGGAACACATAGCGACTACCCCCTTTAACGGAGTTAGATTATCAGAGGTTATAGTAGAAGTGCCATCCCAAAGAGTAAGGTTATAGGTTTGGCTATCTGAAATAATCTTCACCACAGCATTATTTACTGCAGGGGAGTGTGTTTCTGCAAAATAAGGTTCGGTATAGCTAATATCGACTATAGGGTAGGCTTTTGCTTCCCCTTTCTTCCAGTCGAGAGCAGCATCAATCACTAATTTTTGAGGGCTGTATCTAATTTTTAAGTCGATGACCTCTTCGCAAGAAGTCAAAACTAAAGCACTGAGGAGTATAATATAAAGATTTTTCATTTTGTTTGTAATTATTTATAGGATTAGAACTAAAGTTATACGTTACACTAGGTATAATACCAAAAAATAGAAAGTTTTACGGCCTCATTGCGTTTGGTATCTTCGTTTTCGCGGAAAGAGACGCTGACAGCATTCTTGCGGTTATACACGTTGTACACCCCAAATACCCATTCGCCTTTCCAACGCTTATTAGTGCGCTCGGGAGTATAGGTAGCCGAAAAGTCTAAACGGTGATAAGTAGGCAGGCGGTATTCGTTGCGCTTGCTATAGACAGGAACAGTTTGCCCTAAATAGCTATAACGCCCTACAGGATAGTTGGCTGGCAAACCCGACTGTAGGTTGAATACTGCCCCAAACGTCCATTTGGGAGAGGCTTCGTAGCAGCCGTGATAGAAAGGTCGTGAGGCTTATCGTAAGCTGCACCATACCAATCGCCGTAGTTGATACCTATTTCTTCAGTAGTCGCCCTTTGGTTTGCATTTCTGATTTAGAGAGGGTATAAGCTATCCATCCCGTTAATTTACCTGTATTTTTGCGTAATAGCACTTCTAAACCGTAAGCTCTATTTTCTCCTGAAAGTAACACTCGCTCAATAGCCTCATTAGCAACAAGGTTAGCCCCATCAATATAATCTAAGCGGTTTTGTACTTTTTTTATAATAAGTTTCTACCTCTACGCTATATTTATCTTCAAAAATATTAGAAGCATAGCCTAATGCTACTTGGTCAGCAATTTGTGGTTTGATAAACTCATCACTTGGTGCCCAAACATTTTAAAGGGGAAGGTGAGGGCTGTGTTAGAAAATCAGATGTACGTATTGAGCAGTACATGCGCATAGCCTCGCTTTTTACCGACTTGGTATCGCTGAAAGCATAACTCATCGTAAAGCGAGGTTCAAAATTAGAATACAAGTCGATGATGCGATTGCTACCATAGTATTTAGTACCTATCGCAGAGCCTTGATAGTACACTTGTCGGTTAGCATTATACCCTACTGGATTATCGTTAGCATATACATTTACGGTACGTTTCAAACTGTAAAAATTACTGAAGCGCAAGCCGTACGATAGCGTAAGGGCTTCTCCTAATTTTTGCTCGGCATCGGCATAAAAGCCCATTTCGGCGGCATATTTATGCTCAAGTATGCGCTCTTGTATAGTAGAAGCGAAGTTTTAGGTACTATTTTACCTGGTTTAAACACATAGTATAAGCCTTGAAATCCATAAGTGAGTTTGAATTTTTCGGAAATATAGTTTTTGAAGTCGTATTTTAGGTTGAAATTCTCAATTCCTGAAGTCCATTTCATATCAATAAAGCTAAAAATCGAACTTATAATCGTAATTGCTGTAAATGGCTGAAAGGTTAGAGAAGAGTTTATCAGTAAAAAGATGATTCCAACGCAAATTTATCAAGGCATTGCCGTAAGTATTGGTAAGATTTTCGCTAAGTATAAAAACTATCGCGACCAAAAATAGCCAGAAAGATATAAAGCGTTATTAGGATTCAGCTGATAAGAGAGTTTTGTATTGAGGTCATAGAAATAAGCTGAGTTTTTATTATCAGTCAACTTCAAAAAGATGCGCATATGAAGCTCGCCCCCAATAAGAAAAGAGGCTTTGTCTTTCACTATAGGTCCTTCAGCTAGCAAACGAGACGAGAGAGCACCCTATACCCCCTGTAGCAGCAAACTTATTCTTATTACCTTCTTTTTGATAAATATCTAAAACAGAAGCTATACGCCCCCTGTAACGCGCTGGTATTCCCCTTTGTAGAGCTTCATATCGCGTACAGCATCAGCATTGAAAACGCTTAGAAAGCCAAAAAGGTGAGAAGCATTGAAGATAGTAGCCTCATCGAGAAGTACTAAGTTTTGGTCGGCAGCCCTCCACGCACGTTGAAGCCTGATGATGCCTCGCCAGCATTGCTAACACCAGGCATCTGCATTAGGGGTTTTAATAATATCTACTTCGCCTACTAATACTGGAAGCTTTTTCACTGTAGTAATAGGAATAGTCGCTACACTCATTTCGGGTTTGCGCACCTCTGTTTTTTTGTACAGTATTATGAGCGGTAATCTCTACCCCTGTCAGCGCAATTTCTTCAGGTATTAGTTTGTAGTCTTTGCGAATATTTTTATTGAGTACTATTGTTTCTTCGCGAGTGCCATAGCCTATATATTCTATTGATAGGTGTATTTCCTCTGGAAGGGTAATAGAATAAAAGCCATACTCGTTAGTAGAAGTGCCGGTGTGCAATTCTTTGATAACGAAGTTTACCCCTAATAGTTTTTTTCACCATTAGAAGCATCGGATATAGAACCACTAAGTGTGTATTTATGCTGGGCAAAAATAGAGGTCGTTATTATTAATAGTAATAAGTACTTTTTTTCATAAGTAATTTGTTATCTTGTCTTATTTGGGGACAAAGGTACAAATAAAACTTTTGATACAAAAAAAGTTTTATCATCTCTATACAAAATAAAAACATTTCTATATGAAAAAGTCAGCTATTAGTGTAGGCTAATAGCTGACTTTTTATCTGATTTACTAATTTCTTCAAATTTGCTAATTATTTTCCTTTCCCTCCGATAGCAGGGGTCTTTCATACCCTCTTCAATCATAGTGTAGAATTGGTCAAGCTTTAGGTAATACCACTATGCGAGTACGGCGATTTTGAGCACGACCTTCGGCAGTAGTGTTAGATGCTACAGGCACGTAGTAACTGCGCCCAGCAGCGGTCATACGCTCAGGTGCATACCAAAATCATTTTGTAGCACTCGTACTATTTTCGGTAGCACGCATTACGCTTAAATCCCAGTTATCGCGTATACAATCTTTCTTAATTCTGACATCATCAGTATGCCCTCTACCATAAACTCGAAGTCTGGCTTGTTTTTCACTACCTTAGCCACTTTTTCGAGTACATTTTTGGCATTTTTAGAAATAGTATAGCTACCACTGCTAAACAACATCTTGTCTGATATATTGATAAATACTACTCCTTTTTCTACTTTTTATATCTACATCTTGGTCGTCAAGATTGCCTATACCCTTTTTAGACTTTGTACTAAAGCTAGGTTTACAGAGTCGCGACGAGTAACAGCATCGCGTAGGTTTTTGATAGTAAGGTCTTTCTCGCGTAGGCTTTCTAATGATTTTTCAAGGTTTTCAGCTCCTTTTTGGGTAAGGGTAGTAAGATTGCCCATATTGTGTATGAGCTGCTGATTGTTCTCTTTTTAGTAGCTCATTTTGATTTTTTTAGACTTTCTGCCTTGTAAGTCAATTTATTCTTTTCATCTAAACACATATTCAACTTCACAGTTGCGCTGTTTAGCAAATCTTCTGTTTGTTTGTTTCTCGCCTCTAACTCAGCATATTTTTTCTTAGACACACATCCGGTGGTCAGTAGTGCCAATCCTGCAATGGCAATAAATAATTTCTTCATATTGTTCTGTTTTTATATATTCTCGTTAATTTAAGTGTGCAATAAAAATGCCAACCTTGTCTATTTCTCTTTTTTAGGAGAGTTTTTGCATTGGTAGTGACTCAGTCTTCTGAGTACTTTTGCTCAGTGCATTTTCTACCCTCATCTATCTCCTCTGGCGTCTTCATTCCCTTTATTTCTTTAGGTTTTTAGCTGTTTTTTTCCTCTTCACTAAAAATAGCCTCTTTAGAAGCAATACGTTCGTCTCCACGCCATACAAACTCTTTGAACTTACGATCATTGATATGCAACTTGTCTTCTGGATACAAATTGCCCGAAGGCTGTGTAATGAACACGGTTTGCAGTATCTGTTGGTCTTTATCTAAATACAACTTAATATGGCTGCAACTCAGTTTGTTGATTCCGATGAGCTCTTTTGGTGTCGTTATACACGTAATAGATAGACTCAGTATTCTGTAGGAAATCAATCTGGCGCAAGGCATTGTTTTTGAATTTTCCATATAAAAACTTGCCTTTCACTTGGTTATAACCAGTACCTAGGGTATCTTTCTCATTACCAAAGCATTCTGGAAGACTTTTAGCGAGTCTAACTGCTCTGTTTTCAGATTGGCTATCAGGTGTATATTATCGCCTGTCATCTGGCTTTCACCCGTCCAAGCGACTGGTTTACCTACTAATTGAGTAAGTCCGTTTGCCTCGTTGGAGTGTATTGAGTCGCATTTGGCTTGCATATCCGATTTGAATATACGCGCATCGGGATAAGCACGAATAATACGATGTTTATTCTTGCCCGTAACTAATATGCGTTTGCCGTGCATATACAAAGAATCTTTCTCACTAAACTGATTATCAAGGCTTTTTTGTAATAAACATCGAGTCTTTCGCCTTGTGTATCTCTCCGTAATGCCCTTTTAACAAAGGTTTTATTTATGGTGTCTGAAATAAATATATTATTAGAACCTGAGGCAAACTGACGGCGTTTATCAAAAATACAAACTGTCGCCTACCAACGTTTTCTGGTCGTACTCTATTTTTGGCATTTTTTTCATAAAATAGCCCTGCTCACGCCGCGTATCATAATAACCTCTCTCGCAATAAACCTTATAGTCAGCCCCTGCGATAGTGGTTTTTGCCATAAAAATAAGCATTGCCAGAATTGTGGTAATAATCTAATACCTGTGAGTGTACGGTAAAATCTTTGTTTACTATCTTTACCGAATTAGTAAACTGATTTTTCTTGGTAGTGGCATAGTACTTACCTGTTTTACTGGTCAGCTCATTATCAGGGTCGGTTATCTTTCCAAAATTGTTATAATAAGCCTCTTGCGTATTGCGGTCGAAGAAAAGTTCTTGGGTTTCAAGGGTCATATTGCCATTACGCAATACTACATTTTGCTTAGCTACAGCTGTTTTAGTATTCCCTTTATAAGCCACATACTGACTATTCATCTGCAAGGTATCGCCCTGCTGTAGCACCACATCGCCGTGAGCTATCACCTCATTACGCTCTTCGTACAATACTGCCAAGTCGCACCAAACCTCCTAACCCTTGATGCCGAAACTGAACCCGTTGTCCATCTGTTTTTAAATATAGTGGCTCCAGGGTATTTAACATTGTCAATAGTAAATTCGCCCCCATAGATAATTTCTATCCGCTTAGTTTTTGGGGGTTCCGTTTGTGCTATCGCCTCTTGTACCCAGAGAGTAAAAACGGATAATAATATGTAAAAACTATTTTTCATTCAGAAGTAACTCATTGAGAATGCAAAGATAGAAAAATAATTGACAATTGACAATTGACTATCGACAATTAATTTGCTAACTCTACTGGTACTCTATAGTTCACCCCTGATGCCATAGATAGCTAAGCTGCCCTCTAAGCGGTCTACAAATGCCTGCCAAGAACGTTGTGGTATCTGTGTCCAACCAACTTCTGAAAGAGCAAGTGCCCGTGGATAAGTCATATAAAAAGCTCTAAAAAAAGGTCTTTTTACGCTTTCGCCCCAAATAGTTGCTTCTACCCCAAAAATATGTTGCTTTTCTTGTTCGGCTGTAAGTGTAAAAAGAAGGATTGAACTCATACACACGTTGCAAGCTAAGAGTAGGCATCCAACCTACATTGGGAAGGTCGTCTTTTGCTTGTGGATAGTCGAAATAGGCATACTCCCCAGGGGAACATATCACTTTGAAATTGTCTTTTAATGCCCGCTCTAACACTTTAGGGGTAGTACGCATCCGCCACAAAAAACATTGTACTATTCTCTGGATAAGTAGGGACTTCTAACTCCATCCATATCAGCGGTTGCTTGCCGTTTTTCACTAAGGACTCATTTACTCTTTTGAAAAAAAGTAACTCATCAATTGCTGGTCGTCAGTAGTCTGTAGCTTTTTCTTAAGCTGTTGTACTTCAGTATTTTCAAGCCATTTATCTAAAAGGAGCTTCATCACCCCCTAATATGGAAATACTTGCAAGGAAATACCTCTGACAACTCGCTGATAACATCATCTACAAATGTATAAACAGACTCTTTGCTTACACATAACAGGTTTTTAGATACCCCTGCTGTAGTGCGTACCTCTATAATTGTATCATTGCAACTAAGGAAAGGATAAGCTGCTACTGCTGCATCATTATGACCAGGGATATCAAACTCTGGTATTAGCTGTACATTACGCTCTAAAGCGTAGCGCACCAGCTCTTTCATCTGTTCTTGGGCATAAAAAGCCCTCATTATTGCGCTTACTACCCTCGAAGCTTTTGCGTTTTGACCCTATTTTCAGCTCAGTTTAGGGTATTTTTATCTCTATACGCCAGCCTTGGTCATCATTGAGATGTAGGTGTAGGTAGTTGAATTTGTACTGAGACATCACATCTATATACTTCTTTAGGTCGTCTACCTTCCAATAATGACGAGCAGTATCGACCATTAAGGCACGGTAGGCAAAACGAGGCGCATCAGTAATGGTTAGCAAGGCAACGACTGTTTGCGTTCTTTTTTTGCCTGAAATACCAACTGCTTAAGTGTTTGCTCAGCATAGTATTTACCTGCTTCAGTAGCGTATTTAGCCACTATTTTCTTAGGTTGAATAAGCAGCTGATAGCCTTCAGGATGAGCTATTTGCGCATCTTTAAATAAGTAATAGGCGTATCAATAGCACAAGTGCCTTTGTGATAACGCACTTCATTGGGCTGAGGCACTACATTTATCTGTGCCGAAAGCCCCCAACTAAACAAAAAGTAAAAATAATATAGTTTCATAAGTGTTAATTTTATTAATTTGTTATGTATTACAACTCAATCATTTTATATTGCTGCAAAAATAGCACATAAAAATGATATTTAAAAATGAAAAACTTTGCTAAAGCATAACACTTTAGCAAAATTTTTAATTTCAAATGTATACCATAATAATTCTAATAATTAGGGTTTTTGTACTAATACCCCTTTATTTTTTTATCTATTTCGACTGAGGTAAAGGCCATAAGTAATGTTTGTGTTCAAATTTGCGTCTTACGACTCCATCTGTTATAGCATTTATCACTTGTTCTGCTATTTTCCAGCGTTTAAGGTCAAAAATAACGTTCTCCTTCAAAAAGCTAATTCTACACGACGTTCGTGGCGAATACGCGCTCTCATCTGTTCTTTAGAAAGTCCAACTGGTAATGCAGGCATTCCTACCCTTGCGCGCACTTGGTTCACATCAGCATACACTTGAGAGGTAGCTCCTGAAAGTTCATTTTCAGCCTCAGCTCGCATAAGAAGTACATCAGCATAACGCATTATTACCCAATCTTGCTGACTTTGTCCTGAATATCCGAAAGGAGCTTGCAGGTTAGGCGACAAAAATTTGTTTACTCCTAAACCAGTAGGTGTATTATTGCTAGGTGTGTGGTAAGCACCGTGATTAAAGTACTCTTTTGAAAATATTGTTTTTGACAATCGTGGGTCTCTACTTTGTCATTGAAGCATCTGTAAAAGTAGTTACATCTACTTTACTATTTGTTTGAGCCACTACAGTTGCTGTAGTACCATTATCTGCATTTTCAAACTCATTTACAAAGTTAGCCAAAGGGCCTACTACTATCCAATCGCCATACCACATATCTACTTGAGTATAGTTATTAGGCGCAAGAAATTTAACTGACATCATTATTTTCAGGGCAAGTTTCTTGTTTTAGGTCTAAAAAAATTATCTGAAAATTCAGTAGCTAAAGAGTACCCCTGAAATAGAAGACAATAGATTTTGTACTTCTTGCATTTTTAGTAGCAATAGCATTACCGCTATCATCGTAAGCTGTGTATAGGAGCATTCTGGCTTTTATAGGCCTTAGCGGCATCACGTGTCCAACGACCTTTTCTACTGAATAAATCTTATCAGAAAGATTAGCAATAGCGAAATCTATATCTTGCATCATAAAATTATACACTTGTTCTGCAGTTGATTTAGCTTTGAATTGCGTTTTTAAATCTAAAGGCTCTGTTATAATAGGGACTTCACCATAGCAACGATAAAGATAACTATAAAAATAAGCTCTTAACATTCTGGCTTCAGCTTCATATTTCTTTTTGGTAGCATTATCAAAGCCTGAAAAATCCTTGCAATTTATTTAGGAAGACATTCACTCTTACCACTCCTTTTAAGCCTTGTATATATACGTTATGTACAAAACCTCCCATTGTAGCATCTATATTCCCTTGAGCCATATCTACAGGCAACCCATAACCATCGCCATTATGTTGCCCATAAGCATTATCCGTAAGATTATCCCAAGTAGGTAGCCCATATGAAAAATGTGGATGCTGTAACATACCATAACAAGCAGTCAATGCTTGAGTATAGTCATTTTCAGTCTTCCAAAAAGAAGCAGATGACTGACTATCATTAGGATTTAGCTCTAAAAATCCTTATCGCAAGCTGTTATAAGTAGCGTTGCGGTTATTAATATTAGTAACTTTTTCATTTTGTTGTCAGTTTAAAATTCAACATTTAGCCCCATTGAGATAATTTTGTTTTGTGGGTATTGTACAAAAGTCCATCACCAGCTCTTTCAGGATCTCAAGCCTTTGTAGTTAGTGATTGTCCAAAGGTTATCGCCCGCAAAGTAAATTCTAAATTTGCTAAGTCCTACTTTTTGAGATAACAGCATCAGGCAAAGAATAGCCTACAGTGATATTTTTCAAACGCAAATAAGAAGCATCTTGCAAGTACCAAGTATTAGGGGCGACGGTTCTGACTATCACCTGTAAAATTAAAGTACATACGCGGATAGCTGTTAGATGTACCTTCACCATGCCAACGATTGTTTACAAAAATCAAGCGTAGGGGCAGTTCCTTGTCGGAATGGGTCTAAGCCCCAACCATTAGTAAAGATTTTTACGTCCTTGTACTCCTTGAAAAAGTACTGAGAAATCAATACCTTTATATTCTAAATGGGCATTGAATGAATACTCATACTTAGGAAAACGCCCATCTCATTACTACACGATCTTTTTCATTTACAACCCTCATCTCCATTAACATCACGATATTTGAAATCACCAGGATGCACATTATCATTAAACTGTTTAGGAGAGTTATCTATTTCGGCTTGATTTTGGAATACTCCTATCATCTCAAGCATATAGAAAGAGTTATAGGACGACCGTCTTCGCGAAGGTAATAATCGTCTATTTCGCGGCTTCCAAAGTTAGTTAGTTTTATTTCTTGAAATATCTACATAAAAGCCCCTCCGTAGCTCAAGCCTTCTAAACGCCCTTTATTGATAGTGTGATTATACTGTACTGAAAGTTCGTGCCCATAGTTTTCCATATCACCACTATTTACCGTTGGAGCGTCTAATCCTAAAGCTCCTGATACTTGCGCTCTTCTTAAAATATCAAAAGTATGCTTTTGTACCAATCATATACTATAGTGATACGATTAAAAAGATTGATATCAACCCCTATATCGGCTACCAAGCACTTTCCCATTTAATATCATCATTAGCATAAGCAGTAGTAGCTGCCCCTGGTGAAAGTGTATTGTTATCAAACGAATAAGCGCCAGTGTAGTTTAGCAGTGATTGATAAGGATAGTTACCAATATTTTTGGTTACCTAACAAGCCATAAGAACCACGTATTTTAAGGTTATTAAGCCAATGCAAAGAGGTAGCATTCTTCATAAAGTTTTCTTCGTTATCCGCCAACCTGCTGAAAAAGAAGGGAACCAGCCCCAACGATGCGCTTTTAGCAATACGCGAAGTACCATCATAACGCACATTAGCTTCTAGCAAATAACGCCCTTTATAATCGTAATTAATCCTACTGAAGAAAGATTGTAATGCCCATTCTACAGTATTGCCGGCATTAGTTTGTATAGCAGTTGTACCTGCATTAAGCTCGTGTAAATTATTAGCTAAATAATCGCGTCTATACCCTTGCAAGGTTTGATAATTATTGTACTCTTGACTATAGCCTGCTTGCAGACCTACAGTATGGTTTTGTGCAAAAGTTTGGGTATATTTTCAAATAAGTAAAGAAGTTAGTATAAAAATTCTTAGCATTATTAGAGATAAGCCCTTTACCCCCTACATCTAAGTCTCCCATTTTTTTCCCTGTGTGATAATTGTAGGTAGAGGCTACAGGTCGCCAATCTTTATAAGAACTATCAGCATAAGTAACTGCTAATTTTGAGTACCAATTAAGTCCTTTAAAGAGGGGTAATATCGTCCCATAATTGTCCTGAGAGGTTATAATCGGTAGTGTTTCTAAGTGCTTTTACTATCTATAATAGCCGGCATATTTTTGTTAGCTATTTCGAAATTGTAGGCTTTAGCTACATATTTACTATCCGCAGTAAAAAGGTTTGTAGGTAGGTGCTTGTGAAAGGGTAGAAAGAAATGTATCTACGTGTCCTTGACGAGGCTGCTCAATTTTACCTCTATCTACAGATAAATTTACCCCTACAGTAGCCCAAGGTTTGATTTCTGATTTCACATTCGTACGGAAGTTTAAACGGTCGTACTTAAAACCTCTGAGCACTCCTGGTTGATCTACATAGCCCAAAGCGATGTTATAAGTAGTGCCTTTAGCTCCCCACTAAGTGTAAGATTATGATTTTGCACAAAAAGCAGGGTTAAACATATAGTCGAGCCAATCGAAGTTAGGGAATTTCTCGCGGTCAGTAGCGTTTTCGTAAGCATTAATCATCTCTTGCATAATGCCCATCAGTAATTCCTGAATTGGTTTTTAGCTTCGTTGAACAAAACGCATATACTCAGCCGAATTGGTTACCAGCTTCAACATACGGGTAGGGGTATGAATAGCAAAGTTATTCTGATATGCTATTTTGAAGTGCCCCTCGCTGCCGAGTTTAGTAGTAACCAAAAATAACCCCATTAGCTGCTCTTGCTCCATAAATAGAGGCTGATGCTGCATCTTTGAGCACTGAGATACTCTCTATATCATTAGGGTTGATATTAGAGAGCGACCCTGGTACCCCATCAATAAGCACAAGAGGATCTGAGCCTGCCGAACTATAAGTACCTTGCCCACGTACACGGATAGAAGCATTTTCAGCTCCTGGTTGTCCTGTACCTTGTACGATACGCAATCCTGGCACCTGCCCTTGCAACATAGTAGTGGTATTGGCTACTGGACGTTTGCTTAAGGCTCAGAGGTTACTGCCGCCACGGCTCCCGTTAGGTTTTCCTTCTTCTGAGTACCATACCCTACTACTACTACTCAGTAAGCTGCTGGGTGTCTTCTTTTAACGTTACATTAAGCTTTTTGCACCTTTGCTGCCCCTACAGTTCTCTCTTGGGCTAGCATAGCCTACTGAACTAAATACCAATACACTGCCTTGTGCTGCCTCTATGGCGTATTTACTGTCCATATCGGTAGCAATACCGTGTGTAGTGGCTTTCACTTGTACACCACCCCTGGTAGAGGAGAGCCTGTTTCATCCGTTACTATACCGGAAATTTGCTTGTTTTGCGCTAAGAGCACAGGGCTAAAAACCCCACACTAACATTAGCAGGAAGAAGATTTTTCGTTCCATACTTCTAAAACTTTCTATTGGTTTTTCACGCAGCAAAAGATGCGATAAAAAAGAAAAATAAACAAATATTTTAGAAGTTTTTTTGTGATTTATTTTGTTAAAAACTTAACAGTCCTTATAATATAAGGAAAAACAAGAAACAAAAATTATATCTCTCTGCAATCCAGTGCGATATAAAGGCGGGTTTGGCTCCTCCTATCTTTTTGGGCATAGTGGTAAGTTTCTACTACATTATGAGCTTCATCTAAATATCGCCCTTTGCTCTTAAAGCCTTGCATCACATCGCCCATAAAGGTTTCTGATAGAAAATTGATACTGTACTCTTTGATAACAAACTCACGATGATTGCGCTCTGTCATCATATCGAGTGCCCACTGAGTGTATTTCACATTGTTTACGTGCGAGTTCATATCTAAAATCGCTGACGCGCACAGGGAACTCTTTTATTAACCGCATTTCGCTGGGTAAGGTGATGCGCTCTGTGCGAAAGGAAAGTCCGCCCTCTGTGCGAGGAAAGAATATTTCTTGCTGGTCGGTTAGCTCAATAGGGCGACGCGACTGTATGTCCATCGTTATCCAAGTGCTGGCACTCTCTCCTATTTTCTCGCCTTTGCAGTAAAGTTCGAATTCGCGAAAAAGCATATACCCCTTTGTATGGGCAACGACCACGTATGTACTGTGATTTGCTCATTCCACTCTGGCCAACGGGTCATTTTGAGTTTTTGTTGCACCAATGCCCAGAAAAAGCCTTTCTGTATGAGCTGACGATAGCCAAAAACTGAGGTATGAAGCGTGTTCGGCAGCTATATCTTGTAGCATACCGAGTACGCCATAAAGTCCTAATTGATTATTGAGGTTTACCTCGGAAGCATGCACTTTATAGGTTTCTGTAAAAATTGTTTTATTATCCATTTTAATAAATTATAAATTTTGAATTACTTTTTGAATGGTTCGCACTACGCCGGCTTCATTATTGTCGTATTCGGTAACGTGGGCGGCAAGAGCTTTAAGTTCGTCTTGAGCATTTTTCATCGCATAGCTGTAAGTGGCACATTGTATCATCTCTACATCGTTTAGATGGTCACCAAAAACCATTGTTTCATCTGGAGTAATACCCAAATGTGCCTGCAAATGACTGATAGCATCGCCTTTATTCACATCTTTACGGGTGATGTCTAACCATATTTCGCCCGACACAACTACGTTGAAATCTTTGCTGTATTGCCGCAAATACGGATAAGAATTGAGGCGAGAGATACCCTCATCGCAGATAGTGATTTTAAAAATCTCATCGTCTATATTAGCAAAATCAGTTACTTGTGTATGAGCTGGGTAATGACGTGCTATCTCGTTAAAAATCCACTCACTATCAGTTTTTATATAAGCACTCTTCTTGCCACAGAGGGCTACCCCTATGCGGTTTATTTGGGCACAAGTGCGCAATATAGGCAAGTAAGAAGCGAAGTCCATTGTGCGCTCGAAGAGGGCACGCCCCTGATAAACAAGCGAAGCCCCATTATCGGGTGCAAAAGCGATAAGGTGCTTAATAGGAGCAAACAGCTCATACAAACTCTGAATTTGTCGCCCGCTGGCTACACAAAAGAGGATTCCTTTTTGATGTACTTGTTCAAACACTTTCCAGGTGTGGTATTTCTTTTTGATTATTAACGAGGGTACCGTCAATGTCCGAGACTATTAGTTTTATCATACGAATAAGATTTTGCGGCAAAGATACAAAAATAATTTGCCAATTTCGCGATTTGGCGATGAGATAATTTGGGAGGGCTGGGAAGGCTGGGAAGAATGGGAGACTCGCTGACTTTCCTTCGCTTATCGTTCGCTCATCGTCTCGCTTATCCTGTATCTTGTATAGGTAAAAAAAGCTCAGGATATTAAATCCCTGAGCTTTTTTTATTATTGACTAATTTGCTAATTAGCTAATCGACAAATTGGCAAATTGACTAATTGGCTAGTCTTTCTTCAAGTATAACCAACCTACCATAGATTGCTGTTGATTGTTCTCATCTACGTATTCGATGACATAATAGTAAGTGCCTTGCGGCAACTTGTCGGCTGCCTCTATCGTTACTCGTCCGTTAGAGATGCCTTTTAAATACGTTGCGAACGTTATCATAGCTTTGTGCCTCCCATACTTTTTACTCCCCAACGGTTGTAAATACGTACCGTATTATTAGGATAAGATTCTATTCCCGCTATGTGGAAATGGTTGTTCTTCTCTTTACCATTTACCGATACACCATTGTACACTATTAGCTTATGAGTTACCTCGATGCTCACTGTTGCTGTTGCACAAACCATCGGCGTTGCAAAGCTCGTAAACAAAAGGTATCAACCCCCTTAAAGCCTGTGTGTGTGGTATACTCTATAGTACCATCAGGATTTACTACTGCTGTACCATTTTGCGGTGCTGTTACCACATTAGGAGTGGTTGCTCCGTTAGGGGTATCATTCGATAGTACATCAATAGTTACCGGCGTATTGCGAGGTGTCGATGCTCTATCATTAACTGCTACAGGCACAACTGTTGGTGTTGGCGTTGGCGTTGGTGGTGTTGCTGGTATCACTACCACTACTGAGGCTACTCCACAAGCTACTGGAGTATCAATAGTACATACTCGGTAAGTAAACTGTATAGCTACCTGATGGAGCATGAGGTGGGCACAATCACATCACCAGCTGATGGATTCAAGTAAGGTCTCGTAAGCACCTGGTGGAGGTGGCATTATGCTAATGGTTACGCTACGCACCGATGGTGTTGGCGTGCCATTCAATTTTTCATTAGTAAGAACATTGCCCACTGTAGGATTACCTGTATAGGTAAAGGTTTCACCATTTTACCTCGATAGTAGGGTAACGGTAGGTGCTAATACGGTTACTACTAACTTAGTAGTACCGCATAGGGTACCGCTTTTAGCACAGATAGTATACGGTATTTCGTATCTTCCTACAGCGGTATCGGTAGCTACGTGGGCTGTACCATCGGCACTGAGGGTAAAGCCTCGCAGGGGCACTCGATGTCCCAAGTAAGCGATACATTGCCGGTTGTAGCTGGGTCGCTATCGAGTAGGTCGTTAGCCAACACACTAGTAAGTGTAGTAGCAGTGCCTTTCTATATAATATACCCGTCATAAACAGCTGTAATGCTAAGCGGTGGTACTGGGGTAGCAGCAGTTACCTCTACTACTACTTCAGCTGGTCTCGCTACACAAAGTAGGGATAGCTGTAGCACAAAGACTATAGCTAATAGTATAAGTGCCTACCGCCGTACCTGGTGCTACGGTAATGCTACCATCGGCATTGTAAGTAAAGCCGGCTGGAGTAGCTTGCCAGTTGATAGTTACCTCGCTGGCTGCTGGGGTACGTCCGTTTAGCTTGTCGTTAGTAAGCACACTACTTACGGTGCCTCCTAATGTAGTACCGAGAAGATGGTGACCATCATTATGTGCCTCGATGCTATTTACTCGTCACTACAGCTGTAGCTGTACTACATATAGTAGAGGTAGTTAGCGCACAGATAGTATACGGTATTTCGTATACTCCCGCTGGGGTATGTGGAGGTACTATTACCTCACCCGTAGCTGGATGTAAATAAGGTACGCGTGGGCTGCTAACCAATGGCGTAGTTATAGTTACACTATGTACTGACGGATTTAGATTGCCATTGAGCTTATCATTAGTAAGTACATTACCTACTACTGTGGTTTGCGTAGCAATACCATTATGTACAAAACTATCACTAGTAGCCTCTACTGTTGGTGTTACTGTTGGCTGAGCTGGTACTACAACTATTATTGTAGCTGTGCTACAGTTGCCTGGGTTCAACTTCTCGCAGATTTGATACACTATACTATAAGTACCCGCTGGGGTGTTATTAGGTACGGTGATTGTACCATCGGTAGGGTTCAATGTTGGAGTGTTTGCCCTGGGGTCTTAGGGTGTTGCGCCCGTTACCACTCCTATGCTTACCGTGCTAGTGGTAGTGGTTGCAGTACCGATGTGGTCGTTGTCAATCACTGAGCTAGTGCTTGTACCCGTGGTTAGGTAAAGGTATCTGGTGTTGCGGTGATCGTTGGCGTGGCTACTGTTACCACTGCTGTTGAGGTAGCGCAGTTGCCTGGGTTCAACTTCTCGCAAATTTGATACACTATACTATAAGTACCTGCTGGGGTGTTGTTAGGGTACCGTAATAGTACCATCGGTAGGGTTCAGACTTGGCGTATTTGCCCCTGGGGTCTTAGGTGTTGCGCCCGTTACCACCCTATGCTTACTGTGCTGGTGGTGGTCGTTGCAGTGCCTATATGGTCGTTGTCAATCACTGAGCTGGTGCTTGTACCCGTGGTTAGGGTAAAGGTATCTGGCGTTGCGGTGATCGTTGGGGTAGCTACTGTTACCACTGCTGTTGAGGTAGCGCAGTTGCCTGTATTCAACTTCTCGCAGATTTGATACACTATACTATAAGTACCCGCTGGGGTGTTATTAGGTACGGTAATTGTACCATCGGTAGGGTTCAATGTTGGAGTGTTTGCTCCTGGGGTCTTAGGTGTTGCGCCCGTTACCACTCCCTATGCTTACTGTGCTAGTGGTGGTCGTTGCAGTACCGATGTGGTCGTTGTCAATCACTGAGCTGGTGCTTGTACCCGTGGTTAGCGGTAAAGGTATCTGGTGTTGCGGTGATCGTTGGCGTGGCTACTGTTACCACTGCTGTTGAGGTAGCGCAGTTGCCTGGGTTCAACTTCTCGCAGATTTGATACACTATACTATAAGTACCCGCTGGGGTGTTATTAGGTACGGTAATTGTACCATCGGTAGGGTTCAATGTTGGAGTGTTTGCCCTGGGGTCTTAGGTGTTGCGCCCGTTACCACCCCTATGCTTACTGTGCTAGTGGTAGTGGTTGAAGTGCCGATATGGTCGTTGTCAATCACTGAGCTAGTGCTTGTGCCCGTGGTTATGGTAAAGGTATCTGGCGTTGCGGTGATTGTTGGCGTGGCTACTGTTACCACTGCTGTTGAGGTAGCGCAGTTGCCTGGGTTCAACTTCTCGCAGATTTGATACACTATACTATAAGTACCCGCTGGGGTGTTATTAGGTACGGTGATTGTACCATCGGTAGGGTTCAATGTTGGAGTGTTTGCTCCTGGGGTCTTAGGTGTTGCGCCCGTTACCACTCCTATGCTTACTGTGCTAGTGGTAGTGGTTGAAGTGCCTATATGGTCGTTGTCAATCACTGAGCTAGTGCTTGTACCTGTGCTAATAGTAAAGGTATCTGGTGTTGCGGTGATCGTTGGGGTGGCTACTGTTACCACTGCTGTTGAAGTAGCACAGTTGCCTGGGTTCAACTTCTCGCAAATTTGATACACTATACTATAAGTACCCGCTGGGGTGTTATTAGGTACGGTGATTGTACCATCGGTAGGGTTCAATGTTGGAGTGTTTGCTCCTGGGGTCTTAGGTGTTGCGCCCGTTACCACTCCTATGCTTACTGTGCTAGTGGTAGTGGTTGAAGTGCCGATATGGTCGTTGTCAATCACTGAGCTAGTGCTTGTACCTGTGCTAATAGTAAAGGTATCTGGTGTTGCGGTGATCGTTGGGGTGGCTACTGTTACCACTGCTGTTGAAGTAGCACAGCTGCCTGGGTTCAACTTCTCGCAAATTTGATACACTATACTATAAGTACCCGCTGGGGTGTTATTAGGTACGGTGATTGTACCTATCGGTAGGGTCTCAATGTTGGAGTGTTTGCTCCTGGGGTCTTAGGTGTTGCGCCCGTTACCACCCTATGCTTACTGTGCTAGTGGTAGTGGTTGAAGTGCCGATATGGTCGTTGTCAATCACCGAGCCAGTGCTTGTGCCCGTGGTTATGGTAAAGGTATCTGGCGTTGCGGTGATTGCTGGCGTGGCTACCGTTACCACTGCTGTTGAGGTAGCGCAGCTGCCTGGGTTCAACTTCTCGCAGATTTGATACACTATACTATAAGTACCCGCTGGGGTGTTATTAGGTACGGTGATTGTACCATCGGTAGGGTTCAATGTTGGAGTGTTTGCTCCTGGGGTCTTAGGTGTTGCGCCCGTTACCACCCGATGCTTACTGTGCTAGTGGTAGTGGTTGAAGTGCCGATGTGGTCGTTGTCAATCACTGAGCTAGTGCTTTGTACTCTGTGCTAATAGTAAAGGTATCTGGTGTTGCGGTGATCGTTGGGGTGGCTACTGTTACCACTGCTGTTGAGGTAGCGCAGTTGCCTCGGATTCAACTTCTCGCAGATTTGATACACTATACTATAAGTACCTGCTGGGGTGTTATTAGGTACCGTAATAGTACCATCGGTAGGGTTCAAACTTGGTGTATTTGCTCCTGGGGTCTTAGGTGTTGCGCCCGTTACCACTCCTATGCTTACTGTGCTAGTGGTAGTGGTTGAAGTGCCTATATGGTCGTTGTCAATCACTGAGCTAGTGCTTGTACCTGTGCTAATAGTAAAGGTATCTGGTGTTGCGGTGATCGTTGGGGTGGCTACCGTTACCACTGCTGCTGAAGCAGCACAGCTGCCTGGGTTCAACTTCTCGCAAATTTGATACACTATACTATAAGTACCCGCTGGGGTGTTATTAGGTACGGTGATTGTACCATCTGTAGGGTTCAATGTTGGAGTGTTTGCTCCTGGTGTCTTAGGTGTTGCGCCCGTTACCACTCCCTATGCTTACTGTGCTAGTGGTAGTGGTTGCAGTACCGATGTGGTCGTTGTCAATCACTGAGCTGGTGCTTGTACCCGTGGTTATGGTAAAGGTATCTGGCGTTGCGGTGATTGTTGGGGTGGCTACCGTTACCACTGCTGTTGAGGTAGCGCAGTTGCCTGGGTTCAACTTCTCGCAGATTTGATACACTATACTATAAGTACCCGCTGGGGTGTTATTAGGTACCGTAATAGTACCATCAGTCGTGTTCAGACTTGGCGTATTTGCCCCTGGTGTCTTAGGTGTTGCGCCCGTTACCACTCCTATGCTTACTGTGCTAGTGGTAGTGGTTGAAGTGCCGATGTGGTCGTTGTCAATCACTGAGCTAGTGCTTGTACCCTGTGCTAATAGTAAAGGTATCTGGTGTTGCGGTGATCGTTGGTGCTCCCACTACTATAGTAGCGGTAGCAGTATCGCAAACGGTAACTGCTGCTACTGTTTGGCATATCTTATAACCGATTTGATAAGTACCTGATTTTGTTCCGGCTGGAACAGTAACTGTTCCATCGGCATTGAGGGTAGGTGTTGCGCTACCCGTTACGCCTGTTGCTGGAGTAACGACCGTCATACTCACCGTAGCTGCCGTAGCAGTTTGAGTTCCTACCTTATCGTTAGTAAGTACGCTGCTAGCTGTTGTGGTAGCTACTGCGCCGTGAGTAACGGTAAAGGTATCATTTTCGGCTTTTATATTTATTAAGGTAATGGTACGCGTTTGCGTTGTTGTATTACCAAATGGATCTTTTGCTACAAAGCTAATGGTAAGAGTACCGCTTGGCACATTGCAGAAGTCTGCTGGTGTGCTATAGGTATTGGTAAGGGTTACCGTGCCACAGCTATCGGTAGCGGTAGCGCTATTGAGCCAAGTATTGATATTAGCAGCTGCATTGCGGCAATCAACTACTAAAGGAGCTGGTGCATTAAGTGTAGGCGGGGTAGTATCATTAACCACTAAGGTGATAACTGCTCGACCGCTTTCACAACCTGCTGCTGTTACCTGACTTACATATGCTGTTTGGCTTGTACTATTAGCCACTTGAGTGCTGATAGTAGGCGCTGCTGCCAATGGAGTGGTATCGGTAGCGGTAGCATACCAACGTAAGGTATTTCCTGCAGCGGCTGTTACATAACCAGCAAACGAAACACTGCCTGCTGCTGTTGTAGGACATAAGGCTGGAGTCGCACTGACCGTTGGGGTAGCCACTGTAGGAATATGTACCGTTGTAAGAGCACGAGGAGTCTCACAAGTAATGTTTGCTCCGTTTTTAGCTATCTTGGCAACATAGTAATTACCTGCTTGCAAAAGGTCTGTCCTATCTAAAGGTGCTCCTCCTGTGGCTGTAGTGTATATTCTAAGTAGTCTATCACTATCGGTAGGGTCAATAGCATCCCACAAGGTTGCTACTTTGGTACCAGCACAATAGGTGTAAGAGGAAGATACCGTTGGTATAGTGGTTATCTTCACTCAAAAAATAGATTGGCGTGTACTTTCACATTGTCCGGCTACTTGGGCTGAATAGTAATAAGTAGTATTATCGGTTAGCGCAGTAGTGTTAGCCAGTTCGGCTGCTGCCGTAGCAGTAGCATATACTTTTAAAGTACCTGACACTAAACCGCCTAAGTACGTTTTTAGACTCTGTACTGTATTTCCTGAACACAAGTTCACAGCTGTAGGTGATGGCGTAGCGGTATTAGGAGTTACTAATACGGTTACTGTTTGGGCTGATTCACAACCATTGGTGCGTTTTACCGTTAGGGTATAGGTAACTGTAAGTGGAGACGTAAGTTTCGTGCCACTATACAAGAACGTAGGTGCTGCTATATTGGCTGCCGACAAGTAGCTTGCTGGTGACCAAGTATAAGCATCATAAGCAGGTGCTGCCGCATTGTAGGCAAAAGTTACTGATGTGGGTTTCGCAAGTAGTGAGGTTGCTCACTAAAACCACTAATATGCGCTGGCGTTGGCAAGGCAAGTTCTTTATTGCCACAGAGACATTTGTTATCCTCGTTGCGGATTGCTAAACGCAAACGGCATACTTGAGACTGATCGGCTAAAAGGTAAAGCTTTGTACTGCTGAAGTCGCATTAGCTGCTAAGCTTTTGCGTACTTGTGTGAGTAGCTAAAACCTCGCCACTATCTACCAAACCATTGTTGTTTATATCGTTGTAAAAGACTTATTACCAATCGTCCGTTATAAGCAGTTGCTCCTGCGGCATTGGCTAACTTGTATTGAACAGTTAGATTTTTCTTTATTGACTTGTGGTACGGCCGTTACCTGAACATCGGCAAAGGATATTTCTGAACGGTTGTTTTTAATCACTGCTGTTCTTTCGGGTGAGGTACTCACTACAAGAGCAGGACAAGTAGGTGGTGTGAGCGTAGCACAAGGTATATTGGTTACCTTATCGGTTGTAAGTACTTTTCAGACTTCTTTCAACTGCACAATCTACCAAGGCATTGGCTTTTTGTTTGATTTTCAAGTATACATCAAAGTAGTGCGTATCTTTCATTCCCTTTAGGTACTACCATCAATATCTCGGTTTCATTTCCTACCACATTTGTTGATTCGATAGTAGGATTTACCCAATTAACTGTAGCTTGTGGGAAAGCACTTCTATTGATAGTAATATCAGTGTTTTGAATGTCATAGCTTTGTGGGAAACGTAGTGCAAACGGGCATTATCGCTCTATCTCAAACGAAGGATTTGCAGGAGTAGCATTTTACCGCTACACGCACCTTGTAGGTAGCACCAAGATCGCAAGCATTGGCATTACCACTTACATAATCAATCGTTGATAATAGTACATTATAATTGTTCACACTCGCATTTTGCACTCCTGCGACAATAGCTACAATTTTTGGCCCTACTGCGGGTACTCCACAAAGGTTGTTACCCTCTAGGTCTATATCGAAAGAAGAACCTGAGACAAAACCACAATCTGGCTGTACCTTTTGAAACGAACTTTTGAATCGCTGGTTGTTCTCTACATTGGTACTTACCGAACCTGGCAAAGAGCCTCCTGGCAAGATATCTTCCAACTTGTAGGTTGTCTTATTGGCAGAAGGTATCACGCCAATGATTTTCCCTCCTACAGCGGTAGTGGTATTGTAGAAAACTCCTGAGTTTAATGGGTACTCTACCTCTACATCGCTAACAACAATTCCCTGGTTGTTTGGTAACTATTAAGTTAGCCCCGAAGATATCACCCTCATCGGTACTTTTTACGATGTACTCAAATAGTGTTTGGGTACACATTGGCAAGCTAGCTGGACTGCTGGCTACTTCTATCTCTTTCTTACTTTGAGCTATATTTACAGTGTACTCTAAGAAATTCCTCATCGCAAGCCTCACGAAGGCCTCCGGTAGGGTTGCCCTCGCAATTCCAGCCCGCATACACTTTAAACTTCATCTGTGGATTACTACAGTTGGTAAGTTTAAATTTCAAGCGATAGTATTTTTGATTTGTGGTACCTACTTGCAAAGTCTGGTTTAAGAAGTACATCTTCTCGCCCGAAATGCTCGTTTCGGGGGTAAGCGTACTAACTACTGAAGTACCCTGCATCATTCACCTCTTCTAAGCCCAAAACTTCCATTCCTGTAACATCTGGAATAGATATCCAAGCATTAGGAGCCGTATTGTAACGTGTCTCGATAGAGAAAACTGTTTGTTGCTCACTTCTATCTGCCCTAATAGTAGAGCCTTGACCTTGTGCTCCTAATAATAATTGCGGTTTACCTGAATACTTAATTTCCGCTATTTTTTTGTTGATTGCTAGGCAGTGAGGTAGATTTTTGACGCATAGTGATAGTAGTAATCCTCATAGTCTACACTAGTTGTTAGCACTTCGCCCGCTGCCGATATTTTCAGCACTTGTAGCCTCTCTTCCTGGAGTTATTTCTCTCTTGTAATCTTTTAGATTTGCAAGAACCTCGTACTGAAGCACGCAAAAATTCGGAGTAGTCTGTCCATAGCATCCCTGGAGGTAAATAAAGTGCATCGCCTCGCTGAGGATTGGTATAGGTGTATACACGGAAACCACCTTCGGTAGTTTCTACCCATTTATTTAAAGGAATCATAAACCCAGGACGAGCCGCTCCATTCTTAATTTGAGAAGCTTCCGCAATATAGATATATTCGGTACTATGATTTTGTAAGCCAAAGGCATTTTAATAACAATCTTCTTGATCAAACGCCCTGGACGATATTCTTCAGTATAAAAACTACTTCCCCTCCTTGTTGACGACCTGAGTAAATAAGATTGCCCCTATGTAGTTAGGGATAACAACCTGTCAAACCATAAGAGTTACTGCCATACTTCGTAGCTGTATGCATAA
>BNJT01000733.1_pt1 | contig 28795 bp, 32 predicted proteins | sample 8540491 | NCBI WGS metagenome assembly BNJT01 (sample SAMD00202455, study PRJDB9452) | human saliva metagenome | host: Homo sapiens | reverse complement strand
CAGCGGATGACGCAACGGTGACAACTGAGAAGGATAAAGGGCGTTAAGGCAATTAGTGACCTGACTCCAACTCCAGTTGCCAAGCCAACTGCGCAAGAAGCAATTCAAGCTTTAGTGGATACTAAGAAGGGAGCGATTCAAGCGGATAATCGTTTGACTCAAGAAGAAAAGAATACAGCTATTAATCAAATACAAGCAGCGGCAGATGCGGCTAAGCAAGCCATTGCGTCAGCAAATTCTGATTCTGATGTTGCAAACGAGAAGACTGCTGGTGAGGCGGCGATCAATGCCGTCGCTCCAACACCAACCGTGAAAGCCAACTGCTAAGGACCAAGTCCAAGCAGCAGCAGACGCTAAGAAACAGCTCATCCAAGATCGTGGTGATTTGACTAAGGAAGAGAAGAAGGCTGCCAAAGCAGCTATCGACAAGGCAGCTCAAGATGCGCAAGCAGCAATTGATGCAGCGACTACTGATGGGGCTGTAGCCAATGAAAAGGCCAATGGCTTTAGCTGCTATTGAAGCAGTGACACCAGGTTCTGTGGCTAAGACAGACGCTAAGCAAGCTATTAACGCAGCAGCAAATCTCAAGAAAGATGCTATTCAAGAACGGACTGATTTAACTCAGGAAGAGAAAGAAGAAGCAATCAAGCAAGTTGAAGAAGCAGCTAAGGAAGCTCGCAACAAGGTTGATACAGCGGCTACTGATGCTCAAGTTGTGAGTGAGAAGGACGCCGGCCTTAAGGCAATCACTGATGTCACACCAAATCCAATTGCTAAGCCTACTGCTAAGCAAGCAGTTCAAGATCTTGCCGATCTTAAGAAATCTACAATTGAGGCTGACAAGTCCTTAACTCGTGAAGAGAAGGATGCGGCAATCAAGCAAGTTGAGGATGCAGCTAAGAAGGCTAAGGAGGCAATCGACGCGGCTCCGACTAATAGCCAAGTTGCAACTGATCGTGATCAAGGTAAGCAAGCAATTGCTGACGTAACGCCAGTTGCGGACGCTAAGCCTAAAGCAAAAGAGGCTGTTGAACAAGCAGCTAATGCTAAGAAGGCAGCCATCGAAGCTGATAAGAACTTAACTCGCGAAGAGAAAGACGCGGCTATTTCCGCAGTAGATCAAGCTGCTCAAGCAGCTAAGACTGCCATTGCCGAAGCTAGCGACAATTCAACAGTTGCCAACGAACAAGGCAAGGGTACAAGTGCCATTGCAGGCCTAACACCAGTTGCAGAAACTAAGCCAAAAGCAAAAGAAGCGCTGGAACAAGCAGCTAATGCTAAGAAAGCAGCGATTGAAGCTAACAATAATCTAACTCGTGAAGAGAAAGAGGCAGCCAAAGCGAAAGTTGATACTGCAGTGGCTGAAACCAAGGATGCGATTGATGCTGCGACAACTAATGCGGAAGTTGCGGAAGCTAGCAAGACTGGTGCTGACTTAATTGATGCCCTTAACCCAAGTGCAGATAAGAAGACAGCAGCTAAGGATGCGGTTGATGCAGCAGTGAAGACTAAGGCTGACGCTATCGATGCTCGCACCGACTTAACGCAAGAAGAGAAGGACGCAGCTAAGGCTAAGTTAGCTCAAGAAGCAGACAAGGCTAAGGCAGCCATCGATGCGGCAACCACTAACTCTGATGTCGATGCAGCAAGCCAAGCCGCTTCAAATGCAATCAATGGTTTCAACCCAACAGCCGACGCTAAGAATGCAGCTAAGGCAGCCATCGACCAAGCAGTCGCAGACAAGGCTAAGGAAATTGACGCACGTACTGACTTAACGCAAGAAGAGAAGGACGCAGCTAAGGCTAAGTTGGCTGATGCAGCTAAGCAAGGCTAAAGCAGCGATCGATGCGGCAACCACCAATGCAGAAGTAGACGCAGCGGTGGCAGCGGGAACTAAGTCCATCAAGGACCAAAGCCCAAGCGCTGATGCTAAGACGGCAGCTAAGGCAGCCATCGACCAAGCAGTCGCAGACAAGGCTAAGGAAATCGACGCTCGTACCGACTTGACGCAAGAAGAGAAGGACGCAGCGAAGGCTAAGTTGGCTGATACAGCTAAGCAAGCTAAGGCAGCCATCGATGCAGCAACCACCAATGCAGAAGTAGATGCAGCGGTAGCAGCAGGCACTAAGTCCATCGTGGACCAAAGTCCAAGCGCCGACGCTAAGAATGCAGCTAAGGCAGCCATCGACCAAGCAGTCGCAAACAAGGCTAAGGAAATCGATGCGCGCACCGACTTAACGCAAGAAGAGAAGGACGCCGCTAAGGCTAAGTTGGCTGATGCAGCTAACAAGGCTAAGGCAGCCATCGATGCAGCAACCACCAATGCAGAAGTAGACGCAGCGGTAGCAGCAGGCACTAAGTCCATTGCGGACCAAAGCCCAAGTCCGGACGCTAAGAATGCAGCTAAGGCAGCCATCGACCAGGCAGTGGCAGGCAAGGCTAAGGAAATCGACGCCCGTACTGACTTAACGCAAGAAGAGAAGGACGCAGCTAAGGCTAAGTTGGCTGATGCAGCTAACAAGGCTAAGGCAGCCATCGATGCGGCGACCACTAATGCCGAAGTAGACGCAGCGGTAGCAGCAGGCACTAAGTCCATCAAGGACCAAAGCCCAAGTGCTGATGCTAAGACAGCAGCTAAAGCAGCCATCGACCAAGCAGTCGCAGACAAGGCTAAGGAAATCGACGCACGTACCGACTTAACGCAAGAAGAGAAGGATGCAGCTAAGGCTAAATTGGCAGACACAGCTAACAAGGCTAAGGCAGCGATCGATGCGGCGACAACCAACGCAGAAGTGGATGCAGCGGTAGCAGCGGGCACTAAGTCTATTGCCGACCAAAGCCCAACAGCCGATGCTAAGACAGCAGCTAAAGCAGCCATCGACCAAGCAGTCGCAGACAAGGCTAAGGAAATCGACGCGCGTACCGACTTAACGCAAGAAGAGAAGGATGCAGCTAAGGCTAAGTTAGCAGACGCAGCTAAGCAAGCTAAGGCAGCGATTGATGCAGCAACCACCAATGCCGAAGTAGACGCAGCGGTAGCAGCGGGCACTAAGTCCATTGCCGACCAAAGCCCAAGTGCCGATGCTAAGACGGCAGCTAAAGCAGCCATCGACCAAGCAGTCGCAGACAAGGCTAAGGAAATCGACGCTCGTACCGACTTAACGCAAGAAGAGAAGGACGCAGCTAAGGCTAAGTTAGCTGATACAGCTAAGCAGGCCAAAGCAGCGATCGATGCGGCGACAACCAAAGCTGATGTGGATGCAATTGTTAAGCAGGCCCAAGCTAGCCTCAAAGATTTCAGCCCAAGTTCTGACAGTAAGTCGGATAGTAAGCTAGCAATCGATCAGGCAAGCCAGGCTAAGATTGACGCCCTCAAGGCACGTAAGGATCTGAATGACGCGGACAAGGATAAGGCTATTGCTCAAGTCCAAGACCTAGCTCAAAAAGGTAAGGACGCGATTGACCAAGCAAGTAGTCAAGACCAAGTCAAAGCCATCCTAGACCAAGCACTAAAAGACCTTGCTGCGCTTAACCCTGCGCCAAGTCAAGTGCCATGTCCGGATTGCGAGACTCAAGCGCCATGTCCAGATTGCGATGCTAAGCAACAAGGTCTCTTACCAGCGACCGGGGAAACAAGCAACCAGACCTTCTTCTCTGCAGCAGCACTTGCTGTATTAGCAGGTCTAGGCCTAGTCGCTTCTAGCAAACGCAAGGATGAAGAAGAGCCATTGAGCTAATCTCATCAAGGCTAAGAAGCCTAAAAACTGTCCTGGTGACAGCCTAACAAGAGCTTGGGATTTAATCCCAAGCTCTTGTTTTTGTCATTCATTAAAAATTCATAGTTTATTCTTGCTAAACTCCTTCCGTTTGGCGGATTTTATGATAGAATAAGAGAGTAAAGTAGTAGCATTGTCGAAAAGGGGGAAGTACGATGCGGAAGAAGCAATCAATAGCGCGTCGTGGCTGGGCCATGTTAGGCCTGCTAGCCGTATTCCTATTGGGAATGGGGCAGCCAGTCTATGCCAAACCAGACTGGTCCGAGAGTGCTCCCTATATCCATTTCGTCAATTACCACTATGTGGGCAATGGGGTAGAAGGGTGGCGCCCGGGATGTCATTATGGAATATTCGCCAGATGCCAACGGGATTTTCCAAATCTCTGTCCTGGAAGGGACCAGCTCTAACTGTTATATCTACCAGATTAGACAGGACGGTCTCTACGAACTCGCGCACTTTGACACCTATAGCGATGTGGAAGACAAACGGACCACAGATGCCGCCAAAGACGACAAGCAGGCTTTGATTATGCCAGCGGATTTGACGGTGGGCAAGGTCTACTATACCGGCTATGATAAGTCGGTTAAGAACACCGTGGTGGCTAATCCTATGACCTATGTCATCAATGGCAAGCGCTACGAGAACACCGTTAAGGTATCGCGTGAATTGCCAAATGGCACTATCTATCTCTACTATGCACCAAAAGCAGGCCTCATTGCAGTCGAAGATCAGGCAGGCAACCCTGAGTTTGTTCTGACTGAAACCTACGGCAATGTCGCCAACACCCGTTAAGTCAACTTCAAGATTCAGTTGCTCGCAACTGAATCTTTTGGTATATATAGGAAGTAAAAATTAAAGGAGTGACCTTATGACTCGACACCATACCTATCCCATGATTTGTCCTAACTGTAATCATACGCAAGATTTCCTAGCCTATGACAGCATTAATATTAGTGCCAACCCTGAACTCAAGCCCCTGGTCATGTCGACTGATCTCTTGGCTTTCCACTGCGACAATTGTGGCTATGACACCTTCGTCAACTATGGCTATCTCTACCATGACCCTAAGCATGTCTTCATGGTCTACTATGAACCTCAACCTGAAAAGCATGTCCAGATTGCCCATGACTTGCGGACCATTTATTTCCGTGAGGAAGGTTATGTCCAACGCAAGGCAGGCTACCGTTTTCGCATTGTGCCGGAATTGCGTGATTTGTGGGAGAAGATTTTTATTTTCGAGGCGGGCCTGGATGACCGGGTAATCGAGCTCTTGAAATACTACCTTCAGGCCACCTTCCTGGAGCAGTATCCGACAGCCCAGGTGGAGCGGGTGCAGTTCTATGTGGATGGGGAGACAGGGCAGAAGCAATTCATTCTCATGCATGAGGATGACATTGTAGCCTTTATTGCCTTCGATCCCAGACCACTATGATTTGATCTTAGAGCGCTGGGGTGACCGCATGACCCAGCACGAGTCCAACCTACAACTCATGGTCAATGCCGAGTGGGTTGAAAAGTTAGTTTCAGAAGAATAAAGGGTTTATAGGTTGACATTCTACAATTGTCGTGTTATCATAAAGACAAGTTAAAAGTATAGGAGGTCTTAACAATGACATTGAAGAAAAAATTAGCGACAGCTTTCGTGGCCCTCTCCCTAACTGCTAGCTTAGCACCGACTGTATTGGCTCAATCCTCAGACTCAAGTGCTAGCTCAACTGCAGCAAGTGCTAACAGCAATGAGGCTAATAAGCCAAATGCAACGACCTATGACCAAGTAACTAAGACTGCAGAAGAATTCATCAAATCCTACCGTGAGGCACATCCTAAGCAAGATTTAACCACTGTTGAATTGAAGTATGATGATGACTTGAAGTTCTATGTGGTAGAATTCGAAGCAGTCGATGACGAAAATGAATACGAACTCAAGATTAATGCTGCGACTAATGCTGAAGTAGCTAAGTCTGAACAAAGCTTAGTTAAGGCTAAACAAGGGGGCGTGGAGCGCCGCGAGGAAGGTCTGAACTTAGAGAAGATGAAGGACTTCAAGGACATTAAGGCAGCTGCAGAAGCAGGGGCCGATGTTAAGGACTTGAAGTTAGATCATTGGGAGTTAGACCGTGAAGGGGCTGCGACTGTATGGAGCCTGACTTACAAGAAAGGTGACATCGATGTTGAAGTCAAAGTGGATGCTCAGTCTGGTCAAGTGGTAGGTATCGATGATGATCGTTTGGATGATTAGAAGCTGTCATCCGGAAGCAGCAGGGACTTAGTCCCTGCTTTTTTTGTTGTGTGAGAGGACTATGGTTCTTTTTTATATTGACATCATGAAAGGAAAAAGAATATATGTATATACATCTTCGTGATTATTATGATAAAGTTATGTGGATATGCTAAAACTCTCATAATAAGCGCCAAAAACTTTTGGAATGTGAGTAGTTTCTGATATACTGAAACTACATTAAAAAATAGAACGATAGGTGAAGTAATGAAGCAAATTCAATACGAAAAAAGGCAACGTTTTTCTTTGCGAAAATATGCCATAGGGACTTGTTCCGTATTAATAGGAGCGAGTTTATTTTTTGTAGGACTAGGTTCTCAGCCAGTAGCAGCTGCAGAAGCTAACATTAAAGAAATAAGAAACCATTATGTCGATGAGCAGGATTTAAGCCATATGCTTAAGACAGAATTACAGTGGTTCGAAGAAAACAAGGTTCAGATAAAAGAGGGAAAAGAATACTACTTTGTCTATCGAAAGCTTGCTAACAAATTGCCAGAAACAGGGTCTCTGTCCAATGATGGCATGCTCTTTTTGGGTGCCAGTTTCTTGCTAGTGTCTTTAACTTTAATCAAGAAGAAAAAGAAAACAGCCTACTTCCTTGTGACGGTTTTTTTGCTTTGGGGGCAGGGGGAGCAAGTATCCAGGCTTTAGAGCATATTATTGAATTGCAAGCAGCTCAGATTAAAAGGGTAGAGGGTAATTTTTTACCTAGTCCGGAAAAAATTCAAGGCTATGAATTTACAGGCTATTATTTTGAGAGAGAGGCTACAAAGGCCTATTCTAGTCATGCCTTAGTCTCTCAAGTTTTTGCTCAGGATGATCAAAATGCGGAAGCTCCGTCTAGAGATAGCAAGCCTGACTTAGAGAATCCACTAGTTCCACCGACCAATCATGGTGGTCTAGCAGGTGATGCAGGACTAGCACTAGTTCCACCGACAGGTCAAGAAGTTCCAACTGGAGACACAGGATCCCAGGCAAGTCAACCGCCGGTTCAAGAAGTCCCAACTGGAGACACAGGAGACCATGCAAGTCAACCGCCGGTTCAAGAAATCCCAACTGGAGATTCAGGAGCCCAGGTAAGTCAACCGCCGGTTCAAGAAGCCCCAACTGGAGACACAGGAGCTCAGCCAAGCCAACCGCCGGTTCAAGAAACACCAGCTGCAGATACAGGAGCTCAAGCAAGTCAACCGCCGGTTCAAGAAACTCCGGCCGGAGACACAGGAGTTCCAGCAACGCCACCGACCAATCAACCCACTCCAACTGGAGACACAGGGGCGTATGCAAGTCCTCCAAGCAATGAAGGGTCAAGTAGGCCAAGCAGTAGTTCAACCAGAGCCTCCAGCCTTTGAAGGCGGGGTAGCGGGTGAGCCAGAGGTTCAAGAGGAACTTCCTGTCTATCAAGAAGTCACGCCACTTCCACAGCCTAGAGTCGAGACTAGAAGACTTGCTTATGAGACCATTTATCAAGCCAATGACAGCTTGGAACGGGGTCTCAGCAGGGTAATAGTTCAAGGCCAAGAAGGGCAAGAGCAAGTGACGACTACTTACAGTCTAGATCAAAACTAGCGGTATTATGAGTCAGAATAGGACCGTCAATGTCCTAGCCAATAAAGTTGATCAGCTAGTTGAAGTAGGGACTAAGCCGACTGTTGAACGCACTCCACTCCCAGTCAAAACAATCTATCAAGCCGATTCGAGTTTGACCTTTGGGCAAAAGGTATTAGCGCAAGCTGGCCATGATGGGGAACTAGTCACTACTACAAGTTATCAAGTAGATGGGACGACTGGCCAGGTGACGGCAGATAGCCCAAGTAGACAAGTGAGCCCAGCCCTTAACAAGGTGATGAAAGTTGGTAACATTGAAAGAGTAATCCAAGCCATTCCGATTACTGAGGAAAGAAGAAATGATCCATCGCTAGCTAAAAACACGGAGAAAATAGAATTTGCCGGTCAAGCTGGGGAAGAGACAGTAATCAGAAGCTATACTGTCAATGAAGCAACAGGTGACTTGCTCAATCCTCAAGAAAGCCGTCAAATCACTAAGCAAATGCAGCCAAGAGTTATTTTAGTGGGAACCCAGGAGGATAGACCTCATTTGCTTCCAGCAAATCCTAGCTTAGAAAATGCGGTAGACGTGTCAGCCCTAGCTGAAAGTCTCAAATCACTGAATTTCTTAAATAGCCCTGCGATCCAAGCACAGTTAGAGCCGCACTATGATCCGCGCGACATTGCCTTGCGTAAAATCTTACTCAAGAAAACACGGCCTAATATTAGCGACCAAGAAGTCAAAGACTTGCTCCGTCCAGAGTATCTGCAAAAACTGTCGCTTCAAGAGGCCTTTGATCAGACTAAGGCCCAGGCCGAGGCTAGCTTCAAGAAGATTGCCGCTCATACCTTAGGTATTCTAGGCGATACAAGCGAGAATAGACGCAAGGTTAAGCAGGACTTGGAGGACAATAAAGAGCAGATTCTATTAGGGCTTGCCTACATTCAACGTTTCTATAATATTCAATTTGGCGAAACCAATATTGGAGATATACTGGCCTTTAATCCAAGTTCATTCACTAATAAAAAAGTGACAGCTTTAGATAGCTTGAAGAAATTAGGCTCCATGTCTTATGAAGAGATGAAGTTGACCAATAGTCCCTCAGACCTATAAGAAGTACCTAGCAGATCTTACAGGTAAGGCCAGTCTAAAAGAATTTTTCGATAGCAACCGCCAGCTCTTTACATCCGATGATGCCGAGACTTGGCTTAAGAAAGCAAGTAAAGCCATGATTGTGGCTACACCATCCAAGGAAAATCCTTCTGCCCCTGTTGGACTTTATCGTAAGTTAACAGAAGGGGAGCCAGATCCTCGCAAACAAGATGCCAATATGGCGGCCATTTTGGGGCTCTTGAATCTGACCGAGCCAAGTGTCTATGTGATAAGCAACATGGCCACCATTAGCTATGGGAATGTAGGCACCTATCTGGATGCCTCACTTGCCCAGTCTAACCCAAGCCAATACAAGGCAGAAGTCACTAGGGTCAAGGCCTTAATTGACAAGACCGCCCAGCAACAGGCTAACTATGTAGATACCCTCTATCGCATCACCAAGCCAGAAAATCGTGATAAGTTAGTAAGCAATCGCTTGATTATTGATACGATGAAGCAATATTCAAGTAGGCAAGATGCTCAGATTGAGACCACTTGGTCACCAGCTTTTGGTAGCAGTGCTGATAGAGGGTGTTGCCCAATTTATGACGCCTATGAATTACTATTCTCCGGTAAGTAAAGTGGGGGCTGAGGCTAATGGTTTAGGCGTACGTTATTTCATTGATCGAGTATTAGACGATCGGGGCTCTGCCACATACTCTCATGAAATGACCCACTTATTGGATCGGACCGTCTTATTCAATAATCAGGGGACGTCGTGACGGGACAGGGGCAGAATTCTATGCCCGAGGGATGTTTGAAAATTCCTATACGCCAGAATCAGACACCTACTTCAACTTGAATTTTGTCTATGATCATAGTGACAAAGACGGCTTTTATAATAAGAAGCCTGACAGATTCCAATCACCAGAAGACTTAAAATCCTACATGCAAAGAAGTTTTGATGTCCTCTACACGCTCGATTACCTAGAGGCGGAGGCAAGTAAAGACATGTCTCCACAAGATAAGATCAAATACTTCAAAAAGATTATTCCGGTTGGCACAAAGGGTTCTAGAACCTGGGTAGACTACCGCAATGCGGCAGTGAAACCAAGTCATATGAGTGAAGAGATTCAGGCGCTTAGCTTGGAAGAAGCTAATCAACTATCCAATATCGATAGCTTGATCGACCACCATATCCTAGTCAATCGTTACATCATAGCTGGATTTAGAGATAGAGGCCTGATCGAGGCCAATGGCTACTATACAGATTGATATGTTTGACACCATTTATGGCGTTAGCCAGAATGATTCGGGTATGAGCGGCGATATTAGCTTCAGAAAACAGGCCTTTGAATTGATGGCTGCCTTGGGCTACTATGAAGGTTTTGTCCCTTATGTATCCAATCAATACAAGCAGGCAGCTGAAGCTGATGGCCAACCTTTATCTGATACTTATATCTTCAGTAAGATTTTGAAGGGCAAGACCTATGCTGATTTCAAAAAGGATCAGATTAAGGAAAGAGTCGCTAAACTTGGCCAATTAAAACCTGTGACCATCCAACATGAGGGTCAGGAGATAGCCTTGACTAGTCAGAAAGTCAATGACTTTGATGAAGAAGGCTGTTCAGCAAGAACTAGAGCAGATAAAGGCAGGCCACACTAAGGCGCTAAAATATGACTTTATCGAAAGCCCTGTTCAAAAACTGAAAAAAGCCATCTATAAGGCTTACCTCAAAGCGACAGATGATTTTAGCTCTTCAATTTACAAATAGTTGATGGACAAAATCAAAACTAATCAACCCTCTCTGCTCATAGAAGCAGAGAGGGTTTTAAGTAGGGTATGGCTGGATTTTAGGTTTGAAGCAGCGGGAGAAAGAGATTGCGATAAAGTGTTTATTATGATAAAATTAGGATAAAGGAGTGATAGATATGATTAATATTCGACCAGTATCTGATTTACGTAATAAGTATCCTGAAATCGAAGCTATCGTACAAGAATCTCAGGCTCCAGTCTACTTGACTAAGAATGGGTATGGTTCTATGGTCGTCATGAGCATCGAACACTATGCTAGTTTAACTGAGTCAGTGGAATCAGCTCTTGATATGGCTGATCAAATGGCTGCCCAAACGGATACCCGACTAGAACATGATGACGTCTTTTCGGACATAAGAAAGCGGATTGATGGAAAATAAGACTTATCGCATACAATATCTTCCTTTATTTAAGGAAGACCTGTCAGGCATTGTTGACTATATAAGGCAGGTGCTTCATAATCCGCAAGCTGCTGAACGCCTAGTGAATGAAGTAGAAGTTGCTATCTATAAGCGACTTAAGGCACCTCTTGGACATGCCCCTTATCCGACGAAGACTAAGAGACCTCATCCCTATTATCGAATCCAGGTCCGTAATTATAGTATTTTCTATGTTGTGGAGGATAAGACGATGGAAATCCGGAGAATTATCTACAATAAACGAGATATCAAGCATTTGCTGTAAATAGACTAGTTAATTTAACCCGCCTCCATGGAGAGGCGGGTCTTTGTATATTTAATAATAGTGAATAGATAATTAAGTATGCCTCAGTAGTCAATCCTACAGTCTAAAATCCCCCCTTAGGACCAGCTTGACTTGATACCGGTAACCGCTTTCCTTGTTCTTGTAATAGGGATGGAATTCTGCTAGCATGAGAGTGACAAGGAGTGACTTTATGGAATTAAGCAGTATTTATCATCGTCCTGAGTCGGAGTTTGCCTATCTCTACGACCAGGAACAGATTCACCTGCGTTTGCGCAGTAAAAGAGGCGACCTAAGCAAGGTGCGAGTGGTCTTTCAGGATCCCTTCCTGACCGATCAGGAAGAGGCCCAAATGACTCGAGTGGCTCAGACTTCGATCTTTGATTTCTGGCAGGCCCAAGTGACGGTGCCTTATCGTCGTCTCATGTATTACTTTGTCTTGGAAGACAGCCAGGGTCAGATTATGGCCTACGGCGATGATGGCTTCCATGAAATGGGGGCTGACCAGGACATTAACTTTGATTCCTTCTTCCGTCTGCCTTATCTGCATGAGAGCGAGCGGGCTAAGGTGCCGGAATGGGTCAAGTCTACTGTCTGGTATCAAATCTTCCCGGAACGCTTCAAGAATGGGCGACCTGAACTCAGTCCTGAACAGACCCAGCCTTGGGATGCTAAAATCAGACCGACCTCTGAGGATTTCTTCGGCGGTGACTTAGAGGGGCATTATTCAGGAGCTGGATTATCTGGCAGACTTGGGCATCACGGGCCTCTATCTCTGTCCTATTTTCGAGGCGCCGACCAACCACAAGTATGATACCATCGACTATTTGAGCGTGGACCCGCATTTTGGCGATAAGGAAACCTTCAAACGCCTGGTCCAAGGCTGCCATGCTCGTGGCATTCGGGTCATGTTAGACGCCGTCTTCAATCATATCGGAGCCCATTCCAAGCAATGGCAGGATGTTAGAGAGCGAGGGGCGGCTTCTCCTTACACAGACTGGTTCCACATCTATAAATATCCGGTCGTGGACCCATTGACGCCAGGGGCGGTCCACCGGGCTCAGGGCTTGAGCTATGAGATGTTCGCCTTTGAAGGTCGCATGCCTAAGCTTAACACCCAGAACCCAGAAGTTCAGCGTTACCTCTTAGACATTGCCAGCTACTGGATTCGCGAGTTCGACATTGACGGTTGGCGTCTGGATGTAGCTAATGAAATCGACCATGACTTCTGGCGGGCCTTTGCCCAGCAAGTTCGAAGTATCAAGCCGGACCTCTATATTCTGGGTGAAATCTGGCACAATTCCCAACCTTGGTTGGCGGGCGACCAATTTGATGCGGTCATGAACTACTTGGGCACCACTCAAACCACCCGTTATTTCTTAGAGCATCGTGGGTCTGCCCAGAAATTAGTGGACGCGGTCTTGAGCCAGCAAATGCTCTACCGTCGTCAGCACAATGAAGTCATGTTCAATCTCTTGGATTCCCATGATACCTGGCGGATTCTCAGTCTAGCCAAGGGCAATAAGGACCGGGTCAAAGCGGCCCTGGCCTTCAACTTCTTGCAGTTGGGCAGTCCCTGCCTCTACTACGGGCACCGAGTATGGCTTAGATGGCGACCACGATCCAGGCTGCCGCAAGGTCATGCCATGGGATCCGGCCCAACAGGACCAAGACATGCATGCTTTTGTTAAGACCCTGATTGCCTTACGTCACCGCTACAATGACTGGATTATTCAAGGACAAATTGATTATGAGGCCCTGGACAATGGGGTCAAGATTAGTCTGACCCACCAGGGCTCACGTTTGGTGGCCTACTTCAACCATGAAGGAAGTCTAAAATTCGACCAGCCGGCTAAAGCTCTGTCTGGCTAATGGTTACTAAGATAAACTGTCTGGGACCTGATGGTCTCATCATCTATGAGGAGGAAGTATAATGGCACTTGATACAGCTTATGATTTACGTCGCAGCGTCATTTACTGCGTCTATGTTCGCAACTTCAGCCAGGAAGGGACCTTTGCGGGGGTTATACCCCAACTGGACCGGCTTAAGGCCCTAGGTGTGGACTATATTTGGCTGCTACCTATTCATCCGCTGGGGGTGGATAAGCGCAAGGGCAAGCTGGGCTCGCCTTATGCCATTCAAGACTACCGGGCAGTCAATCCCGAGTACGGGACTCTGACTGACTTCGAGGCCCTCTGCCAGGCCATCCATGAGCGGGGCATGAAGGTCATGATTGACGTTGTCTACAACCACACCTCACCTGACTCTGTCTTAGTTAAGACCCATCCCGAATGGTTCTACTATAAGCCAGATGGCAAACGTGGCAACCGGGTAGGGGAGTGGACTGACATCGTGGACTTGGACTACCAGGACCGGGGTCTCTGGGACCACCAAATTGAAAGTCTGAAATACTGGGCTCATTACGTGGACGGCTACCGGTGTGATGTGGCCTCCATGGTACCCGTGGACTTTTGGCGGGAAGCCCGCAAGGCCGTGGCTCAAGTCAAGGAGGACTTTGTCTGGTTGGCAGAGTCCGTCCATGCGGAATTTGTTAAGGCCCTGCGCCAGGAAGGGGTAGAGGCGGCTAGCGACAGCCAACTCTATGAGGCCTTTGACCTGACTTATGATTATGACATTTGGACCGCCTATGAGCGCTATGTCCGCGGGGAAATCCCTCTGGACTGGTATTTGGAGCGCCTGTCCCTACAGGATATGATTTATCCTGACAACTATGTCAAGTTACGCAACCTAGAGAACCATGACCAGCCACGCTTTGCCAGTGTCATGCCAGAGGGCGCTTCACTGCGCCACTGGTTGACCTTTAGCTTGATGCAGCGAGGGACCAGTCTGATCCATAACGGTCAGGAAATTGGCGCCAGCCATCTGCCTAATCTCTTCGACCGGGATCCCATTGACTGGCAAGGAGGCAGGAAGACTTAAGCGACAGCCTAAGCCGTCTGATTGAGATCAAGAAGTCGGCGCTACCAGTTCAAGGGGCATACGACCTAGCAGGGGATAGCGACCTAGACCTGGTGCAAATCGCCTACAACGTCCGGGATCCCAAGACCTAGCCTTGTTGGCAGTGGCCTCCCTCAAGGGCAAGTCAGGCGACCTAGCGGTTGCCCTGCCAGACGGCGACTATGTCAATGCTTTGACTGCAAAATCAGTGACCGTCAAGGAGGGCAAGTTGACCGTGGATCAGGACCCGATTGTGATTATCTTATAATAGAAAAGAGCCAAGCGAGAATGGCCTTGCTTGGCTCTTTATTTACTAGAATTAAGGCATCAAATTAGCCATAAACTAGGAGCCTTTACAAGCTAAGACTGGTCATATTTTCATGATATAAGTTGTTATCGGTAACACCGAGATTTAACTTGAAAGCCGTTTCGTTTTATTGCATAATAAACTTGTAACGTTTGACGAAAGCGTCAACATACTATCTTTAAGGAGGATTTCGTAATGAAATTTAACTGGAAAAAACTTGCAATCGGGACTATGTCTGCAGCTATGGCTTTAGCAACATTCCCATTCGGCGCAGTGAAAGTTGCGACTGCCCAAGAAGCTAAATTGGTGATCTCTGGTGGGGGCTTAACTGACTACCTCAAAGCAAACATCAAAGACTTCGAAGAGAAAAACAACGTGAAGGTTGAAATCTCTGACAACACTGACATGTTCGGTATGTTAGATGCTTTAGCTTTAGACGGCCCTGCTGGGAACGGTGCAGACGTTTATATCGCACCTAACGACCGTGTAGGTGCTTTAGCAAAAGCTGGTCACTTATCAGAAGTGAAATTATTAGACGACGCTAAGTACGATGACAAAGACAAACAAGGTGTATCCATCGACGGTAAAGTATACGGTGCACCATCTGTTATCGAAACCATCATCATGTACTACAACAAAGACTTATTGAAAGAAGCGCCAAATCTTTCGATGACTTAATGGCTTTATCTAAAGACGACAAGTACAAGTTCGCAGGTGAAGAAGGTAAGAACGTTGCCTTCCTCGGTCAATTGACTAACTTCTACTTCAGCTACGGTATCTTAGCTGGTTACGGCGGTTATGTATTCGGCCAAAACGGTACAGATCCTAAAGACATCGGTTTGAACAACGACAAGTCTGTTGAAGCCATCAACTACATCAGCGACTGGTACAAGAATGTATGGCCAAAAGGGATGTTAGACGTTAAGTCTTCTTACGACTTCATGAAACAATCCTTCATCGAAGGTAAGACTGCTGCTATCATCACTGGTCCTTGGGAAGCTAAAGCTTTGAAAGATGCTAAAGTTAACTTAGGTGCTGCTAAATTACCTTCATTACCTGGCGGTAACGAGTACAAACCATTTGCCGGCGGTAAAGCATGGGTTATCTCAGAATACTCAGAAAACAAAGAATTGGCTCAAAAATTCTTAGACTGGGCATCTTCTGAAGAACAACAAAACAAATTGTACAAAGGCTTCGGCGAAGTTCCTGCTAACCACGTAGCACGTGAAGCAGCAGCTAAAGACAATAACGAAATCACTAAAGCGGTAATCGACACCTTCGCTAACGCAGTTCCAATGCCAAACATCCCACAAATGGCTGAAGTATGGCCAGGTGCTGAAAACTTAATCTTCGACGCAGCTTCAGGTAACAAGTCTGCTAAAGAAGCAGCTGACGCAGCGGTAGAATTGATCAAACAAGCGATCGAACAAAAACACGGCGAATAAGCTGATAACTAACTACTCAAGCTGAATGATCTGGTAGCCTTCGGCTACCAGGTCTTTTTGCAAGAGGAGCGCAACTATTAGTATATTGAAATGGAGGTATTATTATGGCAGACACGGTTGCACCGCGTCAAGATGAGCGTAAAGCCATGAGCCTGTCTCTGATTCCAGGTCTGGGACAATTCTATAATGGCCAAACACTCAAAGGGATTATCTTCCTGGCTTTGACTGCACTCTTTATCTTTGAAATGTTTACCTTCGGTTATGACGCCCTCGTAGGCTTTGTGACCTTGGGTTCCGTTCCTAGCAAGACCACTCCCTCTTCCTCTTAATTCGTGGGAGCTTGCAAATCATCATTACCATTATCTTCTTGGCCTTCTATGGGGCTAACATCTTAGACGCACGTTCCATCGCTCGTAAAATCAACAAGGGCGAGAAAATCTCTAAGACCTTGAAGGAAATGATTCACAACATCTATGCGGATGGTTTCCCTTATCTCTTAATTATTCCATCTTATATCTTTATGGCCTTTGCCATTGTCTTCCCAGTATTGGTGACGGTATGTACAGCCTTTATTAACTATGACTTCAAACACACGCCACCTGCTAAACTCTTAGACTGGGTAGGGATTGAGAACTTCTGGAACATCTTCAACCTCTCAACCTTCCGTGATGCCTTCATGGCGGTCTTCACTTGGACCTTGGTATGGACCATCTGTGCGACCACCTTACAAATCGTCATCGGGGTCTTCACTGCCATTGTGGCTCACCAACCCTTTATCAAGGGCAAACGTATCTTCGGGGTTATCTTCCTCTTGCCTTGGGCGGTACCAGCCTTCATCACGATCTTGACCTTCTCTAACATGTTCAATGACTCTATCGGGGCCATTAACACTCAGGTTATTCCATTCTTGAACCACTTGATTCCATTTGTGGATTTACCATCCGTGGCTTGGAAGACCGATCCAAACTGGACCAAGGTAGCCATTATCATGATTCAAGCTTGGTTAGGTTTCCCATATGTCTATGTTATGACCACTTCTATCCTGCAATCTATTCCTGAAACCCTCTATGAGGCAGCGAAAATTGACGGGGCAGGGGCTGTCAAACGCTTCACCGCCATTACCTTACCGGTTATCTTGTCGGTGGCAGCACCAATCTTCATGACCCAATACACCTTCAACTTCAACAACTTCACCATGATCTACCTCTTCAACGATGGGGGTCCGGGTTCTGTTGGGGGCGGTGCCGGGTCAACCGACATCTTGATTTCTTGGATTTATAAGATTACCACCGGCCAATCACCACAGTTCTCCATTGCGGCGGCCTTGACCTTGATTATCTCCTTGATTATCATCTCGGTATCCTTATTCGTCTTCAAGAAGACCAACGCCTTTAACATTGAGGAGGCCTAATCATGAAAAATTTGACTAAATCAGCGAAATTTTCCCGTTATGTAGGCCAATTCCTGACCTACTTCTACATGGTTGTCCTCTCCATCATCATCATTTACCCGCTCTTAATCACCGTAAGTTCGGCCTTTAAGGCAGGGAACGTGACCGCCTTCTCCCTAGACTTGGGGATGCAATGGTCCTTGGACAACTTCACCCGTCTCTTCAACGAGACCAAGTACCTATCTTGGTACCGTAACACCTTGTTCGTCGCGACGACTACCATGGTGGTGCAAGTCTTCGTTGTCACCTTGGCAGGTTATGCTTACAGCCGTTATAACTTCATGGGCCGTAAGAAATCCTTGCTCTTCTTCTTAATCGTGCAAATGGTGCCAACCATGGCTGCCTTGACTGCCTTCTACGTTATGGCCGTCTTGCTCAACGCCCTCAACCAATTCTGGTTCCTCTCTCTGATCTACATCGGTGGTGGGATTCCAATGAACACCTGGTTGATGAAGGGTTACTTCGATACCGTGCCTTACGACTTGGATGAATCTGCTAACCTTGACGGGGCAGGTCACTTCCGGATCTTCTGGCAAATCGTCTTGCCATTGGTGCGTCCAATGATCGCGGTTCAAGCCCTCTGGGCCTTCATGGGACCATTCGGGGACTACCTCTTGGCTAAGTTCTTGCTGCGTAAGGAAGAGTCTTATACTGTCGCAGCCGGTCTGCAAACTCTGATTGCGGACCAACGTAACCAACGGGTTGCGCTCTTCGCGGCCGGTGCTATCTTAATCGCCGTGCCAATCTCAGCCCTCTTCTTCATGTTACAGAAGAACTTCGTGACCGGTTTGGTCAACGGGGGGACCAAGGGCTAAGATTAGCACTTTATGGGGCAGGAAGCTTTTCCTGTCCTTTTTGTTTAGAGGGGGAATTCTTCCCTCATGACCTCTCGGCCTGGTTTTCCAGCGGGTGCCTTTATGGTATACTAGAGAGGTAGAATTCAATGAAAGTAGGAACCCGGATGTCCACAAAAGCATTTCCCCTTAATTACTTTGCTGCCATGGCAGGGTCCAGTGTCGGCCTTCAAGGAGCGGCAGCCCCTCAAACTCAGACAGACCCTAGCGGTGATTCTCTTGATTATTAGCGTCATGATTCTGCCCATTGCGGTTAAAATTGGTCAGCTCAAGATTGTCAGTCTGGAGCAATTTGCTTCCCAGTCTATGGCCCTGCTAGACGACCAAGTAGCGGAGCAACTGTCTCATTATGCGACAGGTCCCTCAAGGTCAGCTGGTCATGCCTAGCCAAGACATCAGTCTGCGTGACGATGACCAAGGCCGTGTCCTACTCCTGGCTCAAGATGATAGCCAGCAGCTAGAAGCTAGCCTGGCAGGCAAGGCGGGGGTAGCCTTCACACCTGAACGTTTCGTGGTCACGGCGGCAGGCAATCGCTTCTTGTCCCAGCCTTATGACCCAGAAGCTGACTTTAGACCGGCTACTAGCGCCGACAGTCTCAACCGGCTCCTATCTGGCCAGTGGTTCCAAAATAATCGCCTAGCCGTTATTCTGACCATCTTCATTAATTCCTGGCTCTTGCTAGCGGTCAGCTTCCTAATCATGCTCTTTGGTGTGGCGGGCTTCCTGTCCTTTATGAAATTCACGGATATTTTCTCCATTAAGTCTTATGGCCAGGCCTTCCGGGTCTGCCTCAACTGCTTCGGTTGGCCAACCTTGGTGGCCGTCCTGGTAGGCTTTGTGACGGGCAACCCGGCCCATGTCCTAACTGGATTGGGCATTGCCTTTATGGCCATGATTATGTGGGTTTACTGGACGACGCATTTCCAAGATGCCTATGTAGAAGCCAAGTTGGCGGCCCAGGAGGACAAATAGATGCGGATTCTGCTGGATGGGGATGCCTGTCCTGTTAAGGCCGAGGCCATTAGCCTAGCCGCCAAATGGGACTTGCCCGTCATCATCGTGGCCTCCTATAACCATGTCAGCAAGACCGATTATCCGGCCCATGTCCAGACGGTTTATGTGGAGCGGGGCGCTGACCAGGCCGACTATAAGATTGTGGCCTTGGTCCAGCAGGGCGATATTGTGGTCACCCAGGACTATGGGCTGGCGACCATTCTCCTTAACAAGGCCATTGTCTTGCATCACATGGGCTGGCGCTACCGGCCAGAAGCCATGGACCAGCTCCTGACCCAACGTTATATGGGCCAGGTCAGCCGGCGCAAGACGGGACGTTACGGAGGCAAGGGGCCCAAGCCCTTTGGCCACCAGGACCGGGAGCGTTTCTCAGCCTCGCTAGAAGCCATCATTAGACAAGAAATAGAACAAGAAAAGGGAGCCAGCCTGTGAGCCTGCTCCCTTTTGCTATAGAAAAAATCAAGCCCCACTTGCTTAAGGCTAGCAAGTGGGGCTTGTACTTTAGATGGCTTCATCAATTTGAATGACGGTCACGCCGGCCTCTTCGATTTCCTTGAGGCGGGCAGGGTCGCCATAGGTGTCGGTGATGAGGATGTCGATCTTTTTGAATGCCGGCTACCTGGAAGTTGGAGGTGACACCAATCTTGCGGTAATCGGCCACCACGATGACCAGGCCGTGGGAGTTCTGGACCATGAGTTGGTTGACCTTGGACTCGCGGAAGTCGCCGGTGGTAATGCCGACTTGGGCGTTAATGCCTGAGCAGCCCATAATGCAGATATTGGCATTGATATGGCGCAGGGAATCAGCCGCCAGTTCGCCGACCAGGGCCGCCTTAGGAAAATGGATCTCCCCCCCTGACAGGATAATGGTCGAACTTGGGTGCATTTCCTGTTCGCTCATGCGCAGGTTGTTGGTGACGACCGTGACTGGGGTCTCCTTGAGATAGTCCATGACGTGCATGGCGGTGGTGGAGGTGTTCATATAAATGGTCATCTTTTCTTCTATATAAGTAGCGGCTTTTTCAGCGATGGCCTGTTTGATTTGTTCGATATGGGGATTTTGGGTATCACCTTCGAAAAAGGGCACCTCATTCAGGATGGCATAACCATGGTGGCGTTCGATAATGCCCATCTTAGCCAGCAGGTTCAAGTCACGCCGCACCGTCATGGTAGACACCTTGGCCAGTTGGGCTAGGATTTCGACGGTTAGACTCTTGCTGGGTGATTGGTTGAGGGCCTGAATCATCAAATCACGCCGTTGACGAACATCTTGGACAGAACGTTTCATGGTGGACACTTCTTTCTGGTAATCTATAAAGACATTTTACCACAAAACAAGCATAAAACAAACATCGAACACACTAAAAGCACATTAAATGTTAAAACGAACATAAAATTAGCTTGTAAGCGGTGTCTGGTTGCGTTATCATAGACATGTAAACATCGCTAGACACAAGTTAATGGAGGTAATAATGATGAGAACAATCCAAGATGTAACAAAGGATACCTGGTTGCGCGAGACCTTCCCAGAGTGGGGAACTTGGCTCAACGAAGAAATTCGTGACAAACAAGTAGAGCCAAATTCTTTCGCTATGTGGTGGTTAGGCTGTACCGGGATTTGGATCAAATCCGATCAAGGCACTAACATCCTTTGCGATCTCTGGACCGGTACAGGTAAACGCAGTCACGGGGCCGGCAACATGAAGAAGGGCCACCAAATGATGCGTATGTCTGGGGTAGAAAAACTCCAACCAAACTTACGTAACCAACCATTCGTCCTGGATCCATTCGAAATCGAAGGCGTGGACGCTTTAGTGGTCACTCACATCCACTCCGACCACTTAGACATTAATACGGCAGCGGCTGTGGCTAAGAACTGCCCAGAGGCTAAATTCGTGGGGCCTAAAGCCGTGGTCGATACCTGGCTCAAATGGGGTGTCCCAGCAGAACGTACCGTGGTGGTTCGTCCTAACGAATCGGTTAAGATCAAAGACATCGAAGTCGTGGCCTTAGAAGCCTTCGACCGGACCGCATTAGTGACTTGGGATAGTGACCCTGAATATGAACTTAAGGGTAAAATGCCACAAGACATGGACCTAATCGCCGTCAACTACCTCTTCAAAACTTCAGGTGGTAACATCTACCATGCCGGCGACTCTCACTTCTCTAACATGTTCGCTAAACACGGTAACGAACACAAGATTGATGTCTGCTTAGGGGCCTTTGGTGAAAACCCTCGTGGGATTACTGACAAGATGACCTCTGTTGATATCTTGCGTATGGCTGAGTGCTTGAATGCCCGCGTAGTCATCCCAGTTCACCACGATATCTGGACTAACTTCATGGCGGACACCGATGAGATCTTAGCTCTATGGAACATGAAGAAAGACCGCCTGCAATATGACTTCCAACCATTTATCTGGCAAGTAGGGGGTCAATACAACTACCCACAAGACTTGAACAAGTTAGAATTCAACTTCTACCGTGGCTTCGACGATGCCTTCAGCAAGGAAAATCGACGTGCCATTCCCATCCTTCTTATAAGACTGAACTAGAGGAGACTGACTAATGTTAAGAGAAATTATTGACGGCAATCGTTTCAGCTTCCAGGCTGGCTACGATTCCTGGGAAGATGCCATTCGCGCTGCCTGCGAGCCCCTGGTGGCTCAGGGCGTGATTGAGCCAGAATATCCAGGCTATATCATTGCGAACGTCCACGAATTTGGACCTTACATCGTGATTGCGCCGGACATCTGCATTCCCCATGCCCAAGAGGGAAGAGGGGTGAATGAAACCGCCGTTGCCTTTATGAATACAGAAAAGCCTGTGGACTTCGGTCCTGGCGCTGATTTCCAACCTCGCCTTTTCTTCGTCTTGGCATCTACAGACAATGAGAAGCACTTGGAAAACCTCTCTGAACTCGTGACCTTGCTCGATTCAGAAGACGTGGTGGAGGCCTTTGTTAAGGCCCGCAGCAAGGAAGACTTACAATCTATTTTAGAGGGATTAGGTGAATAATATGGAATTTTTATTCGGTTTCTGGCAATTTTTCTATGCCAACATCTTTACCAAGCCTGAATACTTTGTCGGGCTGATTGTCTTAGTTGGTTATTTACTCTTGGGCCGCAAATGGTATGATGCCCTAGCTGGCTTCATCAAAGCCGTGGTCGGTTATATGATCTTGAACGTGGCAGCCGGCGGTTTGGTTTCAAACTTCCGTCCAATCTTGGTCGCTTTGGCTGACCGTTTCCAATTACAAGCAGCGGTTATCGACCCATACTTCGGGCAAGCTGCGGCTGAAGCAGCCTTGAAAGAAGCAGGTCACGCCACTGGTTTGACCGTGCAAGTGCTCTTAGTAGCCTTCTTGGCTAACTTAGCCTTAGTCATCTTCCGTCGTTTTACAAAGGTGCGTACCGTCTTCATTACCGGTCACATCATGGTCCAACAATCTGCAACGGCTACCTGGCTCTTGGCCTTGGCTTTGGGCAATGACGTGAACCAATTACAATTTGTGGTGGTTTTAGGGATTGTCCTTGGGGTTTACTGGGCAGTTGCTTCTAACCTAACGGTTGAAGCAACTCAAGAACTCACTGAAGGTGGCGGCTTCGCTATCGGTCACCAACAAATGTTTGGTATTTGGTTAACTGACAAGTTAGCGCCAAAACTCTCTGGTAAGAATGACCGTAAGATTGAAGATTTGGAATTGCCTGGTTTCTTATCTATCTTCAAAGAATCCATCGTGGCAACTTCTATCTTGATGATTGTCTTCTTCGGTGCCATCCTCTTAATCTTAGGTAAAGACTACTTAGTCAGCGTCAATGGGCAAGAAATTCTCAAGCTCAAGATGACCACTCTCAAGGAAACAGACGACTTCTTCTTCTACATCATGAAGGTTGCCTTGACCTTCACCGTTTACATCCAAGTATTGCAACTTGGGGTGCGGATGTTCGTGGCTGAATTGTCTGAAGCCTTCCAAGGGATCTCTAACAAACTCTTGCCAGGTTCTATGCCAGCGGTTGACTGTGCTGCTGTCTACGGTTTTGGTTCACCAAACGCCGTGACTATCGGTTTCCTCTTCGGGGTATTAGGTCAATTAGTGGCTATCATCGGTTTGATTGTCTTCAAGAGCCCTGTCTTCATCATCACTGGGTTCGTGCCTGTCTTCTTCGACAACGCGACCTTCGCTGTCTATGCTAACCACAAGGGTGGCTTGCGTGCCGCTTCTATCTTAACCTTCGCTTCTGGGGTCATCCAAGTATTGGGTGGGGCCTTGGCAGCAGGTGCCTTCGGCTTAGCTAAATTCGGCGGTTGGCACGGTAACTTCGACTGGGACACTGTCTGGGTTGGGTTCGGTTTCTTAATGCAAAACTTACACTATGTAGGTTTGGGCGTCGTATTTGGTGATCCTCTTGGCAATTCCTCAATTGCAATACCTCAAGAACAAGGAACACTACTTCACTATCGCAGAAGATTACGAAGCCTATTTAGAAGCAAAAGAAGCTTAATCGTAGTATAATAAAAACGTGGATGGCTTGACTGCGCTTACACCGGTCAAGCCATACCAATTTAAGAATGAAAAAGGAGCGAATAAAAAATGAAAGTATTAGCAGCATGTGGTTCAGGGATGGGTTCAAGCCAAATTATTAAGATGAAGATTACCAATGTCTTTCCGCAAAATCGGAGTGCCTTTGGAAATCCACCACTGTGCGATCGCCGAAGCAAAATCCTTGGCTAAGGGCTATGATGTAGTTATCTGCTCCAAAGCCTTAATCGATGTCTTCGATGGCTTAGATTTACCTAATACTAAAGTCATTGGCTTACAAAACCTCTTATCTGAAAAAGAAATCACTGAGAAATTAGCTGAAAACGGCATTGGTGCCTAAGGAGGTTAAGCATGGGAATTCCTAATTTACAAGTTGCCTTAGACCATTCTAATCGTCCCGATGCCGTAGCGGCGGCTGTATCGGTTGGCCATGAAGTCGACATTATCGAAGCAGGGACCGTCCTCTTACTGGAAGTAGGGGGCGAAGTGGTTCAAACCCTGCGTAACATCTTCCCTGACAAGATTATCGTCGCTGACACCAAGTGTGCCGATGCGGGTGGGACGGTGGCTAAGAACGTGGCTAAGTACGGGGCTGACTGGATGACCTGTATCTGTAGCGCCACCATTCCAACCATGAAGGCCGCAGCCAAAGAAGTTAAGGAAATCCAAGTCGAACTATATGGTGACTGGACTTATGAGCAGGCTCAAGAGTGGTTAGACGCTGGCATCAGCCAAGCCATCTACCACCAAAGCCGTGACGCCCTCCTAGCAGGTGAAACCTGGGGTGAGCGCGACCTAAGCAAGGTTAAGAAATTAATCGAAATGGGCTTCCGTGTCTCTGTAACCGGCGGGCTCAACGTGGATACCTTGGAACTCTTCCGTGGCGTCGATGTCTACACCTTCATCGCCGGTCGTGGCATTACGGAAGCAGCAGATCCTGCTGCCGCAGCCCGCGAGTTCAAGGACAAGATCCGCGAGATCTGGGGTTAGGCTATGACAACATTTGGTATTTATGAGAAGGCCCTACCTAAGGGTATTTCCTGGCAGGAGCGGCTAGAGTTAGCAGCCTCCTCTGGGCTTTGACTTCGTTGAAATGTCCATTGACGAGACCGATGAGCGTCTGGCCCGCCTGCAATGGACCGATCAAGAGATTGAAGCCGTCAACCAAGCTCAACGCTCAACAGGTGTTCGCATCTATTCCATCTGCTTATCCGGTCATCGCCGCTATCCATTTGGGTCGGCTGATTCCCGCTAAGCGCCAAAAGGCCTTGGAAATGATGCAGGAATGTGTGGACTTAGCGGTTAAGTTAGGCGTCCGCAACATCCAATTGGCCGGCTATGATGTCTACTATGAAGACAAGACCGTGCTGTCGCGTGAGCTCTTTATCCAGAACCTAGACAAGGCGGTTAAAATGGCGGCTGCTAAACAAGTCATGCTGTCCATTGAGATTATGGATGATCCCTTCATTAACTCCCTGTCTAAATTCATGGAAATCAAGCAACAAATCAAGTCACCATGGTTACAAGCCTATCCTGATTTGGGTAACTTGTCTGCTTGGCCAGAAAACTAATCCAGGTTACGAACTAGAGAAGGGCATTGACCACATTGTAGCTGTCCATGTCAAGGACACCAAGAATGTAACGCCAGACTTCCCAGGCCAATTCAAGTGTGTGCCTTGGGGTGAAGGCGATGTCGACTTCTTAGGCTGCCTTAAGACCCTTAAGCGCTTAGGCTATGAAGGCACCTTCCTCTTCGAAATGTGGAGTGAGACCGACGACCAGCCAGCTGAACGTATCAAGGAAGCTCAAGCCTTTCTAAAACCAATTTTTGAGGAGGCAGGATACTAATGAATCGTGAAGAAATCATTGCCAAAATGAAAGAACGCGTCTTCAATGCCAACTTACAATTACCTGAATGGGGTTTGGTTCAATTAACATGGGGCAATGCCTCTGAAGTTAACCGCGACTTAGGCGTTATTGTCATCAAGCCAAGTGGCGTGAACTACAAGCAGATGACACCTGACCAAATGGTGGTGACCGACTTAGACGGTAAGCCACTGGAAGCTGATGGCTATCGCCCATCATCTGACCTGCCAACCCATGTGGTGCTGTATAAGGCCTTTCCTGGCGTCAATGCCGTGGTGCACACTCACAGCAAGTATGCGGTTTGTTGGGCTCAAGCTGGGCGTGATTTGCCTTGCTACGGGACGACACATGCGGATACCTTCTATGGGCCGGTGCCATTAAGCCGACATTTGACTGAGACAGAAGTGGCGGAAGCCTACGAAGTCAATACTGGGGTGGTCATCGCGGACACCTTCAAGGAACGCAACTTGGATCCATTGGCAGTACCAGGTGTCTTGGTTCAAGGACATGGACCTTTCACTTGGGGGCCAAGTATTCAAAAGGCCATCGAGAACAGCTTGGTATTGGATGAAGTTTGCCATATGGCGCTGGAAACAGAAGCCATTAACCCAGACATTCAGCCTTTACCACAATATGTGCTGGACAAACACTATTTCCGTAAACACGGGGCCAATGCCTACTACGGACAAAAATAAGCCAAACAAGGCTAGGACAAGGGTCCTGGCCTTTTGTATGAATCTCATCTTGTATTATGATTCTCAATAAGATATAATTAAATTATCAATATGTAAAGGTGGTCATTGAATGAAAAAAGTTCTCCTATCTGCAGCTTTTGCCTTAAGCTTAGTTGGCGCCCTAGCTCCAACCGTCTTGGTAGCGGCAGAAAGTTCATCAAGTTCCTCCAGCGCTTCTAGCGAGGCTACTTCCTCTAGCTCAGAAGAATCTTCAAGCAAGAAAAAATCTCATTCAGAAGCGGACAAGGCTAACTGGGGTAAACGCAGCACACCGGTACCTTTAGGGGAAGAAAAGGAATTTCAATATAAAGACTATATTGGAGGTAAAAAGGTTGATGTAAAGGCTAAGCTTTCCGTCTTAGAAGTTCTCAAGGGCAAAAGAAGCTGAAGCTAAACTATTAGAGTTTGAAAGCTATAACAAAGAAGCCATCAAAAAAATTGGATAGTAATTATGAGTTAAACGTGATTAAACTCAAATTTGTTTATGAAAAAGGGCGACGAAGATGAGCCTTTAAAAAAACGCCTTACCGACCAAAAAGTATTTGATGCCAAAGGGTAAGGAAGTTAAGGTGGATTTCTATGCGGATGTGCCAAACGAGAAGAAGTTCTCTGATATTGAACTCTATCCAGGTAGTGACCATGAAGGGTATGTGGTAGTAGCTGTTCCTAAAGGTGGCGACTATTTAATTTCCTATGACTTAGGCAAACCTGTTTTCTTCAGCACGACTAAGTAATAGACGTAGATAAGTCCGGCTAGGGCCAAGAGCCTGAGCCGGGCTTTATGATTGACAGTCAAGACTTTATTGTCAGGCAATTTGCAATAAGCTATCATCAATTTATTAAGATGTAAAGGTGGTTATGGAATGAAAAAAAGACTCCTATCAGCAGTTTTAGTCCTAAGTCTAGTAGGTGCTGTGGCCCCAACATTCTCGGTGGCAGCTGAAAGCTCTTCAAGTTCTTCTAGCACTTCTAGCGAGGCTGCTTCCTCTAGCTCAACAGAATCTTCCAGTAAGAAGAAAGCTCATTCAGAAGCCGATAAAGACAAGTGGGGCAAGCCTGATAGTCCCGTGCCTTTGGGACAAGAAAAGGAAATTACCTATAAGGAATATTTTGGCGATCAAAAGGTGATGACCACCATTAGGCTTTCAGTTCTAGAAGTTCTTAAGGGTAAAGAAGCACAAGATAAATTACTAGAATTTGATGATTCAAATCAAGCTGACATTGACAAGTTGGATAGTAAGTATGAATATCATCTAATTAAGGTCAAGTTAGTCTATGAAAAAGGCGACGAAGATTATCCTTTAGACACTATCGAAATGTTTCCAAGAGTTTTTGATCTTAAGGGTAAGGAAGTTAAGCAAGAGGTCTTTCCAAACATTCCAAAAGAGCGCATGTTTTTAGAATATAGTCTCTTTCCTGGTGTTGAACATGAAGGCTATATTGCGATTATGGTCCCAAAAGACAGTGATTATAGGGTCTCCTTCAACCTTAACGACCCTGTTTTCTTCAGCACAACTAAGGAATAAGATGATTCAGTCCGGATGGGGCCAAGCCTCGTCCGGGCTCTTCTTATGCCAGAAATTCAGGGGAAAGACCTTGCCAAAAACCACCTTCTGTGGTAAGATAATCAAGTACTGTCGCCGTAGTGTAAAGGATATCACACAAGATTCCGGTTCTTGTAATGGGGGTTCGATTCCCTCCGGCGATGTATGGAAAGTCCCCTCCTAGTGAGGGGCTTTTTTGTTAGTAAATAATTCACCTTTCGCTCGAGATAATGATTGACAGACTTTGAGCTTAGGCCTACAATATGGTTAAGAAGATAGCAGTAGTACTCTGACCGCAACATGTGGAGGAGCTATGCGCGCAAAACGCTACTTATTCTCCCAAGAATAGGTAGCGTTTTTGTTTATCTTAGAGGAGATGAAACCATGAGGCCCTTTAAAAGTTTGGAGCAACAAATTCAGATTCTTAGAGAACGAGGATTAGCGTTTGATAATGAAGAAGAAGCCAAGCTATATTTGTTAGATAACAACTATTACAACATCATTAATATGTATAGCAAGGTCTTCCAAGAAAATACCAATCAATATGTCACTGGAACAGAATTCAAAGAAATAAAGGCGCTGCATATTTTAGACACAGAAATAAAGGCTAACCTGATGAAATTTATTTTAGTGGCTGAAAAACATTTTAAATCAATCCTGTCCTACTATATGGCTGAAGAATTCCACGATGAGCCTTATGCTTATCTGAGAACTTCTAGCTACCCTGACACATCGCCACTAGAGATCATTAGAACACTTTCTGACATTTCTAGGAAGATTTCCTCTTTGATCCAGAAAAAAGAGCCTAATTCTGTTAAACACCATCACAGCAACTATCATGACGTCCCTTTATGGGTGATTATGAAT
>BNJT01002823.1_pt1 | contig 28950 bp, 34 predicted proteins | sample 8540491 | NCBI WGS metagenome assembly BNJT01 (sample SAMD00202455, study PRJDB9452) | human saliva metagenome | host: Homo sapiens | reverse complement strand
GTCTGTTGCTTCAGTGAAGCCTCAGAAAGGCTTACATTCGTTCGGATGATAGTTTCGATCACCCGAGTGCATTCGTTGCGCTGCAGGGCGCTTGCGACCTCCTTGTTGAGGTTTTTACGCTGGTCATACTTCGTGATGAGTAGTCCAAGCACCCTGAGCGATGGATTGATGCGCTTCTGGATCTTCCCGATGAGCTCTCGTACCTTAATTGTTCCCTTGACAGCGAACCCATCTGCTTCTACTGGGATGAGTACATCTGTTGCAGCGGTTAGAGCGTTGAAGGCGAGAAACCCTAGGGCGGGGGGGCAGTCGATGATTATATAATCAAATTTGCCCTTCACCTCGTCGATGAGGTCACGTAGGAAATACTCCTTGCCTGGTTCATTGACCACTTCCATTTCTATAGCTCCGAGATCAAGGTGGGAAGGTACAGCATATAGTAGTCCACTCTCGTCTACTGGGACGATTGGTAGGTGATCGATGTCTCCACGTAGGGCGTGATAGATTGTATCTGGATGTTGGGCACATCTGAGGTTGTAGGAAAGGTTCGCCTGCCCGTCTAGGTCTATAGCTAGTGTTCGCTTGCCGAGAGAAGCAAGACCAGCAGCTAGATTGACCGAGGTAGTGGTCTTTCCGACACCCCCCTTGTGGTTTAGTACTGCGATTGTTTTCATCATTTGTTGTAGAATTGTGATGTTGCTTTGTTGCAACAAAGGTAACAATAAAAAATGATATGTTGCAATATTGGGATATTGGGATATTGGGATATTGGGATATTGGGATATTGGGATATTGGGATATTGGGATATTGGGATATTGGGATATTGGGATATTGGGATATTGGGATATTGGGATATTGGGATATTGGGATATTGGGATATTGGGATATTGGGATATTGGGATATTGGGATATTGGGATATTGGGATATTGGGATATTGGGATATTGGGATATTGGGATATTGGGATATTGGGATATTGGGATATTGGGATATTGGGATATTGGGATATTGGGATATTGGACATGGGATATTGGGATATTGGGATATTGGGATATTGGGATATTGGGATATTGGGATATTGGGATATTGGGATATTGGGATATTTCGGCTGCTCTCCCTTTGGTCGAGCAGAGGGCACTCTATCGAGCGCCCTACCCCTCCGCTTCGCTACGGGAGCTCCGCCTGGGAAGCCCCCGAACACTTTTCCCTTTCGTTATGACCACCTTTTAGGTGAAATAGCTACCTTTGCGGAGTATTGCAATCGTTTGGGTTGCAAGTAGTGCGTTTGTGTGTACAAAAACGCTCCTTTACACCTCCCTTCGGTCGGGTTTAAGGGCAAGGCCACGTAGCCCCTATATTGTATAACTATGGCAAAGGAAGAACCCCGCTCTCGCAAAACAAGACGTCTAGATATGCGTCTCACAGAAGAGGATTATCACCTCCTCTCCGAGAAGGCTCAACGCTACCCAAGCATAAGCTCTCTCGTACTTGATGCAGTCCGAAACTTCGACATAAGACGAGGTCGAAATCGTCTTGATACGATGATAGAGTTCAGTGAGAATGTCAGAAAAATAGAGGTAGATCTAGCACGAATTGGTAACAATCTGAACCAGATGACTAAGGAATTACACCGCTATAGGATAGAGGGTCGGAACCTATCTTTGACTCCTTTGGATGGTTTCATACTGGGGGTAGATGATGCAAACAGGACGCTAGATAGCTTGAAAAATCTCCTCTCCGGGATAGCTATGGGGCGAAAAATAGATGGCAAACGGTAGGGAAAAGAAATGCTATGAACGTGACTTTTCTTTCTTCAACGGCTACATTCAATGGATTGCTCTATAACTACAAGAAGGTGGAGCAAGGGTCAGCCGAGTTGCTTCACACGAGGAATATGGTCGGACTTGTACACCTCGAGAAGCCTACGAAAGCTGACTATCTAGCTTACCTGAAAGCATGGAGCGATCGCAACGCCCGAGTGAAGAACCCACAATTTCACGTAGCCATATCCGTTCGAGGGAGGGAGAAAAGCGCTGAGGAGCTTCTTAATGTAGCTCGTGAGTGGATGGATAAGATGGGATACAAGGATACACCTGCGCTCTTCTTCTTCCACCATGACACTGACAATAACCATTTGCATATCGTATCCTCTCGTATAGGAGCTGATGGCAAGAAGATCAATGATAGCAATGAGATTAGAAGAGGTGTTGCGCACCTTCGTGCTATGGATCGTATAGAGCTCGATAAGCAGGCAGACCAGGATAAGCTGAACGCCTTAGGCTATCTCGTATCGACGAGAGCTCAGCTTGCATCTGTACTCTCTAAGATGGGATATAGAGTGAAGGTGGAGGGAGAGGCCCTTGTAATGTATAAGGGAAAAGAGCGCCTTCTGGAAATCGATAAGGTGACCCTTGATACTCATCTACAGAAGAAGGTTGAACTAAACGTATTACGTGGTGAGCAGATACGCAATGCTATTGCCAGGTACAGACAGGCTGGCGTATCCATGGAGGCAATGAGGGGGCTTCTGAAGGAGACCCTGAACATTGACCTTGTATTCTATGGGAAGAAGGGAGCTCCCTATGGGTGGTCTATCATAGACCACGAGTGGAGGAGTGTTTATAAGGGAAACGAACTCCTTCCATTGAGGGATGTTATCGATGAGAGCAAGACGATCCTCAGTGATGCAGATAGGCTAAAGACGGTGCTCGAGCAGATGCACCTTTCCCTACAGTTAAACCCGAGATTAACCAGTGCTGAGTTCAAAGCACTAGCTAAGCCTTACGGTGTATACCAACAGCAGGGGAAGCTGATGTATAAGAAGTACCCACTAGGACATCTCCCAGAAGATGTACAAGAGCGTCTTAAGTATAATGATAGGCTGGATAAGGCGATACGGATTACACCCCATCGGCGAGGCGAACTAGAGGCGATGGCCCGGTACTTTAAGGTAGAAGCAAGAGATATCCTCGAGGTAATAAGGGACAGAATGGAAGGGGAAGGGAATAAGAGTTCCTCCCGTAACCTAAGGGGACTATATGAGTCGTCGATGGATGCAACAGATCCCCGAACGTTCCTGAAAGAGCATAACTTAGTACAGCTGAATAGTGGAAGAGAAGTCTATATGCTGGATATGGAAGAAGAGCGTATAGAGCTAGTAGATTCTCGTGCTTCTCATGCTTCGAGTAATGATGACGAAGATAGAGAACGGGAGCATGCTCAATCAACAGAGGGAATAGAGGAACTGCTTGAAGAGTTCCTCCCTAGCCACATGTACGACAATGACCGAGGTTCATCGGTAGACAACAGGCTACGTAACAAAAGGAAAAAAAGATGACAATATATAATGAAAGCATTATATGTTGTCATCTTTGTATATTGTAATGTTGTTATCTTGAGAAGTCTTGTATGACGCTCTCTGCTATCTGCTTTCGAGATACTAAACTGTAGTAAGCTTCGGGGGAGAGTAGCTGAGGCAAGTGACGGAACTTATAGTACTGGATATTGTACATCAATGCATAAAGCCTATTGTAGATGTTCTGTAACTGCGTGCGAACACGCCACGTTATCTGTAGCCTTTCAGCTGCATCGAGGAGCGTCTTCTTGTTAAGTGCAATACCAGCGATATACGAATAAGTAGCAACAACCTCCTTTGTGATAGCTCCCATCTGCTTTGTTGCTACGGCAGTAGTAATGAGCCCCTGAGGGTTCTGCTTAACCGCATCTATAACGCCTTTACATATATCACCAATGGCGAGTGAGAGCTCAGCGCACTTCTTGATGTCATGAGCGTTCTGTACAGCAGCTGATACGTTAGAGAGATACTCATAGGTCTTCTTCTGTACCTCCTCGATCTTCTTGAGCTGTACGGTAACAGCCGTTTGAAGGTTGCGAATCTTGGACTGCTCTGCACGAATCTTATCCAGAGCCTTCTTCTCTTGGAGTCCTGCTGTTTCAACAGCAAAAGCAAGAGCGGGGTCAGTATTAAAGACCTGAGCGGTCAAAGGCTTGTTTGCAATACACACTAAGAGTAACAGCAGGGGAAGTCTAATGATTAGCCATTTCATAGATACGTCTGTTTCTTTTGCATCGCTCAACACGTTCTCGGAGAGGAGTGAGTATGTCGATGTTGTTTGTAATGCCATAGATGATGAGGATAGGGGAGGACTGATCTGTGCTTACGATGCGTATTCTCTTCAGACCAAAGAGACGGGTCAATAACAGAGCTAAACTCGCTGTAGTCTGATACCCTGTAGAGCTCCAGATAATCTTTGTCGATAGCGATTACCCCTCTCTTATGGATGATCTGCTCCTCGGTGAGCGTCCATGAACAGCGGCGGAGGTAGAGGTGGTGATATACGATAATCGAAAGGATTACTAAATCCAGAGCGAAGATACCCCATATCGCCATACGGGCTCCCATGGTGTTAAGCACTCCATAGGCGATGTATAGCACAGGGATCATCCCTAACGTAACGAGGTTTGCCCTCAAAAGATAGATAGAGGAGGGTTGGTATCTCATCTTTTGATTTTGCTACTTTGTTCCATCGAGGGAGGGCTCATTAGAATATCATTCCAGTCCTTCCTCCCTTCATAAGGCTTGTAGACAAGGAGTTGTGATGTGGGGAGATCAATTCCACTCGCTTCCTTAAACTCCTTTGCGGAAAGCCCATCGAGGGGAAGGGTAAAATGCTTCTCATCGATAGAGAAATGCACGCTTTCCCCATCAATCTTTGAATGTACTACCTTCCCTGACATCAGTGCAGTTGCCCTAATGTCGTACATCACGCCCGTCGTATCTGCGTCGAAGAGCAGTACAGGGCGAGCCTGAGGATAGACCTGACTAAGCCCGGTGAACTGTCTGTCACTAAATGAACCTCCAAACGATACGAAGGCTGAACTCTTGAGGTCTATCTTATCTCTATGAATCTGATAGAAGGCTAGCGCATCGAAGGCACTCTCGGCAATGTAAATATTCCTTACGTCCTCCTTCCTGTCTGCAAAGGTAGCTAGCCACATCCCCTCGTGGGAGTTCGTGCCTGATGCCTTGCTCTTGAACCCTCCAAGCCCACGTAGCTCATAGCCTACAAGCTTGTCATCTCCTGGGAGGGTATAGGGGAAGGCAACATAGGTGTACTTCCTGTCTTGGTGGGTGTCTTGTACCGAATGGATGTACGGAGCGAAGGCGAGGAGCGTGTGGCTATCTATGTTCCTAGCCGAGAAGATGCGATCTCTCGTTTGTGGGCTTATCCCCTCTACCCACCGAGAGGGATCAAAGGTCTGGGTGGTATGGCTATAAGCCTGGTATTCTCGTTGCTTGTCTTTGAACTCAAACTCCTGCCCAGCAAAACGATGAAGAACCTTGTTAATCGTATCCAGCTCGTTATTGCCGACGACACCGAACTTATCTATATTCTCCCGAACGAAGCTTATGACATCGCCACTATTGTTAATGCCCTCGCGTCTCCAGTAACCTTGCCGACTGCTATCATTGGGGTTCTTGATATAGATGCGATCGAGCACCTCACCTGTGCCACTGGGTAGCACGAAGGAAGGCTGGGCAACTCCTTTGCTTCGGTCAAACTGATAACCTAGATAGGTGGCTACATCGATCACGGAGACCCGAGCCTTGAGCTCCTGAAAGCTATACTGATTCTTCATACGGAGAGACCTCTCTGTTGTTCCTTTCGCTGTTCGTGCTTAAATACCTCTTTGATCTCCTCATTCTGACGTATCGTATTTCCTGGCTCACCCTGTTTCTTCAGGTCGAGATACTCTCGATACGTCTCCTGTACGTCATAGCGCTCAAGAAAGCTATCCCGCTCCTTCTTAAGAGCCTCCTTACCCCAAATGTCATCGATTGCCTTTGCCCCACGTAGCGCAATATAATCAATCTTCTCCTTATCAGAGCTCTCAACAGTGGGGACAGGCTTATACTTCTCGCTTGATAGCTCCTTGTACTCCATCTTGAAGTTATCGGATTCCCTAACATCGAGCGCTACCCGATGATAAACATGCTCCCGCTTATCGAAGAGTTCTATAGAACCTCCTGAGCGTAGCTCCTGAAGCTCGTCAAACCTTATGGGAAGAGAGCTTATATGGCTAGGGATCGGGATCTGTGAAGTGGGGATTGATCTAACCTGATTTGTCGTCTGGTCGATATACACAAGAGATTTATTTCCCCTATCGTTTTCAACGATCAGGCTCTCCCCTTTGAGCAAGAGAGAACGGCTATCCCCATCTGTAATACCAGATCTTCCGATACGCTCTTCTAGGCTTTCCTTCCTCAGGACTGGAAGCTCTGCCATTCCGTAGGTCACTTCAGCCTTTATGCCACTTATCATCAGCTTACCAACCTCTGGACTTCCATCAAGAGGAACAAAGAGTTTGTTGTCCTTGAGAGGTGTTGCTGATATTCCGAGGTCGTCGAGCACCCTCTTGTTCTCCTCTGTACCCTCGATTTTAAGCCCTTCACGATAGCGCACGAGGGCATTATAGGAGAGGGTTTCTTGAGAAGACTTGAAATCAACACTGCGCTCCTCGAGGAGGTGCCGTGTCTCATCATTATTGGGGAGACTCATAGTCACCAAGAGAGGTTGTTGGGCATTCACCCTCTGCCCCTCGGATAGTTCTACAGAAGGCTGCCTGAGAAAATCTTCTATTATCTCCTCCCTTTGGCTATCTGTAGGTAGTTCGGGTAAAGAGGGATGAGTGAAGCGGATCTCCTCTCGTATCAAATCGGCATAGCTCGTTCCTTCGGGAATATTCTCGACGACCTCCTTCAGTGGTTCGTTCGACTCCTTCCCTTCAATGAGCCTTGCTATAGGGGCATTGCTAATCTCGTTGCTGATCAGATAAGCTGAAGTCATGAGAGCTGGGTTGACATACATCGTCGCCAGTGCACGATACTGTTTGTCCTTCTTCTCTTCTTCTTCCTTCTGTTGACGTTCTTTCTCCTTGGCTCGCTCGGCTTCTAACCTCTTTTGCTCTTCTTTATCTTTCTCCAGATCTACCCCTAGAGCCTCGTCATATAGTCTACTAACCTCTTTTTTGAGTGCAAGGTCATCTACTAATGTGGTTGCCTTGATCAGTTGTGGGGGGGTGTCGGTAAGAGCTGATTTTAGGTCAGAAAGAAAGCTCTCCCTATCAATGTATCCTCTTGTGTAGCTTGATCCACCTCCTACGGAAAACTCCTCAATCTTTCCAACCCATTTAGATTCATCATTCTGGAGGTGCTCCTTTAGCTGAAGCTCATATGCAGCATCAACTTCCTTAATTAGGAAGTTGCTCGCCTTGTGAACATCCTGAACGATTTCTTTAAGATATGATGGATCTTGATGTACAGCTTCTAGCCAGCCTTTGATGTACTGGACATTGTTGTTCTTCAGCTCCTTCTCAAAAACGTAGTTCGATGCTCCAATAGAGGCAGTAAGCTCTGCTACAAGCTCTTCCCGAGCATAAGCCTTTCGATCTTCGGAATAGGAGGAGATGGCTCTGTTAAGCGGGACAGAGGTGGAATGAGCCATCTCATGCATCGCTGTTGAGTAGTACTCTTGATTGCTCACAAACAGCTCTTTGTTTGGCAGGTGGATGATCTGCTTAGAAGGGATGTAGTAAGCTTCGGGGAGCTCACTATGCTCGATTGGGATGATCCATTTGTTTTCTTTGAGCATATGCTCTATTGGAGCGTGCTCAAAACTTCTATCTCCCGAGAGCTTTGTTGTCTGCTCATCCATGCGCTTCTGGATCTTATCCCATAGGTCAGGGCGTGCTTCTCGCACATTGGTCTGATCAAGATTGAAGACCTTCGTTGCACGAGCAAAGAAGGCAACCTCGTACCCTCTCTTTCTCCTCTGGAGGGAGGGCTCTGTAGTCTTCTTGACTTATACGCTCCCCTGTCTCCTTATCCTTGATATTTTGACCAGCGTATCCTACCCACGTTCCTTTCTCTCCTGCGTTGATACGCACGCCTTCCTCCTTGGCTCGGTGAAAGGTGATGTATACAGGCGTATCGTAACCTCTTGCCTCTGTATTCATGGCAAGCATCACGGAGTTCATTCCTCGTACAGAGTAGGGGCGTCCATCGAGGTTTTGTGGACGTGGGCGGTTCATCCTTACCCAAGGTTGCTCGTAGTTTCCTTCGAGCGTTCGTATGCGTTCTGCTATAAGCTCTGCATACTGCTTTATCTGCTTTTCGGTTAGCTGTGCCATTGCCTTACACAATTAGTATTTCGTTATCTCCTTCGTACTCTTGTAAGAAGAGCTCAGCTGATGCCTCCCCACTTCTTAGATTATGCTCAGATAGGTATCTAGCATATTCATCTGGGTAACTTGATGTAGCGTGATCGAGGGCTGTCATGTATTTGTTGTTTTCGTTCATTTTGCTGTGTTGGAATGTTGTTTATTTCTTACTTCCTATATTGTAATATTGTTTTCATTCTTTCTTGCTCGTTTCTCGATGAAGAGGAGGAAGGGTGTCGGATCCACGGGCTTCCCTCTAAACTTAAGACTGATATGTAGATGATCTCCTGTAGACCTCCCAGTGCTTCCCGATACTCCAATCGGTGCACCTGGTGGGACAATGTCCTTCGGTGACACAAGAATGGAGGAAAGGTGCGCATAGGTCACTTCAAAGTCTCCATAGATCATTGTGACGAAGTTCCCGTATCCCCGTTTGTCGTATCCAGTCTTCTTGACCTTTCCTCCTAGCATACTCAGAACAGCATCGGAACGACTATGCAGGTCTACCCCATAGTGAAACTTAGCCTCCCTTGTGATGGGGTCAGTACGCTTCCCAAATCCTGAGTTAATAACGATCTCATGCTCTAACGGAGAAGAAAAGCCTAGTAAGGGAGAGGTAAGCACGCTATCCTTTTTGCTATCATCAGTATGATCAGCTTTAGATACTTGTTCGCCTTCTGTTCTTCCTCGTAGAGAATCCACCTCGGATTTACTCATTACACGAAAGCTCTGACGCACGGCAGGGCGAAGGGTGAAGAACTGAGCCTCTGAAGGAGAAGCGAACGAAAACAATAGTAGGGGAAGGATATATCTGCGCATAGCTAACCTGGAAGTATGGATGAACACATCTGTTCTATGTCGCTGAGGATCTTCTCATAGTTTTGTGTGAGAAGTACCTCCTTCTCATCATCGCTCCCGAAGTCGTAGACCTTGGGTAGCTCTTCAGGATAGTAGCGCTCCTCTGACTTAATCGCCTCGATGTCGAGGTTTGTCTTGGCAAAGAACTTCGTTGTCTGAAACTCTTCGGCATGCTGGATGTCGATAGAGCCATCAGAGGAGGTCTTTGTCGCTACAAAGTCTCGAGCTATTTGCCCACATAGAAAACCTGTAGGCATATCTGCTATCTTAGCCGCTGGAAGGAGGTCCCCCATCTCTTCATTAAGAGTAGTACTGGTCTTGTGGTGATCAATTGATACGCCCTTCTTAATCTGACGTACCTTGCCGAAGATTGATCCACTCATCCAGTCCAGTGTCTCCTTATGTCGAGCTGAGGCGCATATCACATTACCGCAGACACTGATCACCTTCTGCATGCCAATCTTGCCATAGTCAGCTTCGAGCTGAGGTAGCTCCTGAAAGCCTAAGGTGACAGCAACCTTATTGCTTCGGGCTGTTCCCACAAGGCGGTCGATCTTATGGAAGTAGATTGTGGGGAGCTCGTCGAGCAGTATATTCACAGGGATATTCTTCCCCTCACCTGAGTTCACACGTGTCACGAGTCGATTGATGATAAGCGCATTAAGAGAACTGTTGATACTCTCCATCTCCGGGTCATTGGCAATGAGCAAATAGTTTGGATGCTCTCGATCTGTAACCTTCAGGTCGAAGTCGTCACCACTGAATATCCAGAATGCCTCTTTGGTGGCGAGACGCCCGGCATTGACTCGGAGAGTTCCGATCATCCCTTCCAGCTGATCCATAGCCTTATTCTTGTAGGCTGTTTGGAACGGAGCAAGGAGCGGTCGTATCTCGGGTGAGGTGAATAGCACGTCAAAGATTACTTGATACTCTAGATTGAGGAAGGCAAGCACATGTGCCATTGAGGAGTACTTACCTACACCTGTCTCGGCATCAATCTCATAGCGAGTGAGGAAGTAGATGATAGCAGCCAGGAAGTTCTCAGAGGACTTCTTGAAGAAGTCGTCAGATCCTCCTCCATTACCTGCTTGCCCCTTCTGTAAGGACTCAATGAGTGTGGAAGCTGTCTCAGAGGCTGCTGCTAGGTTAGGTATATACTTCTTCTGTATCGGGTTGATGCGATGACTGTACTCTACATGTGTGAAGTTAATCATCTTGAAACCACAGCCTTCAGGTATCCTTTTTTCCCTTTTGTTCTTCGTATAGTGGTAGAGGAGCTTTCTGGCTAGGGTTGGAAACTTATAGTCATAGACGACTAATGCAAATCCCTTAGCGCTATGTTGTCGAATGATGGGTTCAATCACGGAGAAGGTCTTCCCAGATCCAGGAGTACCAAGCACCCATGTACCTCTGAATGGGTTTGTAAGGTTGATCCATCCATCACGCATCTTCCCCCGATAATAGTACTTCGTTGGGATGTTTACTGAGTACTGGTTCTCGATGAGCTTGTCAACTTGTGCAAAGCTCTCATTCTCTAGGGTTGAACTTATCCTCCCCCAGGTCAGCGTGAAGGATCTTAGATAGGGCTGTCAAGTGCAGTCTGAGCAAGGATGACACCAATGAGAGAGGAGGTAGCAGCAGCGTATATCCTGCCACACTTCCACCTGTAGTCTTCTGGAGGACAATGCTGAGCAAGAGGAGGAGAAGTGCTATGCCCCCTGGGATATAGACCATCCTCTTCACATCGAAGTTGAGGCTCTTCTTCGGGCGTGTGCCGATGCTTGTGATAGCCACAAGGAGTAGCGTAGCGCCCTTGGAAAGTATAATACTTTTGATATATAGAGAGCCCACGGAGCTTGTCAAAAGATCACGCTCCCGACCTCTACCCATTCACGAGGAGCAAACATGAGTAGCTCCAGGATGAGGGATAGGTAGACCGCAGCTCGGAATAGCCCGAGCTCATTCGCCTGTCCTTTGTTGTCTTCCTTTGCCATTGTTTACTTGCTGATCAGTCTGAACTCAACACGCCGATTTTTAGATCTGCCTAATTCGGTCTTATTCGTGGATACAGGGTCGCTTGATCCTTTCCCTGCCGTTGATAGCTGTTCTTCTGTGAGACCAAGATCCTTTAGGAAGGAGCTTACCGCCTCAGCTCGCTTCAGTGATAGTTGCTTATTGTAGCTCGCTGAGCCGATGTTATCGGTGTGTCCTGTGATCAATAGCCTCCCTTTCCCATGCCTAGAAAAAACTTCTACGAGCTCTGATAGGGGGCGGATAGCCTCCTCTTTGACATGATAGCTATTGAAGTCAAAGAGTACAGAATGCTTCATGCTGAGGACGCCTGTCTCTTCATCAACTTCAATTCCATCAATGGACTTTGCTGATTCGAGGAATGAGGCAGGGGAAAGAATGTTGATGAGGCTTGCCCCAGAGCCAAGTATGGAGGCATCACTATAGGATCTGTTCGTCTGCTGGAGTAACTGATCTTTCTCTGTCACAAGAGGGGAGGAGGGGGCATAGTAATGACGAGACGAGCAGGAGACAAGTATAATGCAGGAGAACGATAGGGGAAGGAAGTATCTGCGCATAATCATTGGGGCTTATAAAGTGAGACGGATGCCCGCAGAGAGACCGCAGGAGAAGCGATCATCACCACGGAAAACAAGAAGATTATCTTGAGAGATATAGAGCTTAATCCCGCTCTTCAGAATGACGTCGTATTCGAAGCCTACCCCTACGCCAAAGAGTAGCCCAATCGAGCCAAAACCGAGGTTGGGACCAAGCTTAAGAACACCATAGTTGTTCTTCCCAAGCGAGAGGATAGGTTTGTAGTATCCTTGCAGTATCAGCTCGGACTCCTTTATGAGGTTTCTATGAGGGTATCCTGTTGCAAGCAAGGAAAACTCGATGTATTTGCGCCCCTCGAGCTGCTTCTCTAGGGAGAGAGAGGCTCCATATCGAGCTGCTCTGCTCGAGGGGTTGAAAAGTACATGACCTGATGAGCCGATGTACCAGTCGTTCTCTCCTGCCCTTGATGGTAGCAGAGAGAGAAACAGTAGGCAAAAGAGGATAAGGTACTTCATACTACTTGCGGATAAAAGCGTCTGCGTGAAGGATGTCACTGTACTCGATCTCGAGACGGACTACACGCCCTGAAACCTGCTTCTCATCGATCTCGAGAACGAGCACCTTGTCCTCCGGGAAGGTGAACTTTTCGAAGACAAAGACATTTCTGTAGTCTCGCTTAAAAGAACGATCTTGATGAAGCTCCATAAGCGGAGTAACCTCGATGCTTTGAAAGTTCGTTGCCTTACTCTTCTTCTTGTCCTCGATGCGCCAGCTGATGTGGTCAATATCGTACTGAATGTTGGTTTCGTTGAGTATGCTTACGTCTAGGAAGAAGTACTTGTTAATCGTATAGATGTTGTTCAACATTGTACGAAGACCAAAGTTCTTGGTCGCCACATTGTAGAAGCGGTTCGTACTGATGAACATCTGGTAGGCATAATCATACATCTGAGAGCGTGTCATACTACTCTCGGCATTGAGGTAGCTTCTCACGTCATCGTAGGGTATATTGTAGCGACTATATACTTTCGTTAGGTCGTCTGTATAGACGAGTAGGTATTGTGTCATATAGCGCTCTCCCACGATAGTTATCATCCCCGATGCTCCTTCTTTTGTCGGTTTGACACGGATAAGGTTGCTCTGAGGAAGGTCTCCTGCTATGTCAGCGATTGATAGATCAACATAGCTTACCGCCTCTGGTGATACAAGGTGCGTCGATACGTCCTTATTGATGTAGATTACCTTGAGGGGTTCTCTTGTTTCGACCTGCTTCTTCCTGGGCGAGGAGAACGGTAGGGAAAAGGAGGGACAGCAGGAGATATAGGTACTTATTCATTGTCGTTGATAAGGTAGATGATCGTGTTATACTTGATTTTTGCTTTGTTCTCTTGGATCTTACGGCTGATGGCGCTCGTAGCGGACTGATAGACCCCTTGGAGAGCCTGTATGGCGACGCCCTCCACGCTCTCAGAATTATTGGTGATGTTGACGTTGCTTTGACCTAGAGCTTGAGCTCCTGCCTGCCGAGAAAAGTCACGGAAGGAACTTTTGGGGATGAAGAAGCCCTCGATGCCGTCCCTGTCGTAGACGGAGAGGTTTACCTTAACTCTTTTCCCTTTCGTTATGATTGACGTGACTTGCGCCTGAACTCGTTGCTCTCCAAAGGCGGTGACAATAGCGTAAATTTGAGAACCAGCTGGTACTCGCTCCCCTTGAATTTTGACCTCATCGAGCAGACGGAAACGTATGCGACTGCCAGCTGTGACAGTAACTCCTTGATCGACCATAGCCCGTATGTATCCGTTCCGCTCTTGCTCCTTTCCTATGGTGTTGAAGGCGGTCGAGGAGCTCCCTGTTGTAACCTTCTCTACTATGGCGGTACTCTGCCGATTAACTTCCTGTAGTACCTTCTCTCGCTCCTCCTGTCTAACCTTGGCTATCTTGCGCTCTTCCTCCTCCTCTGGGGTGAGGATTTCCTCTCCACGTAGGATCTTTTGATACATCATGATCTCCTTGTTGAGGGCATCCTCGTCTTTTCCCCTTCCCCCTCGATAAGCCTCCTCTCCCTATTGATCTCCGACTTTCAGCAAGCTGAGAGTTTGCTTCTTGGATGCGTGCATTTGTCGAGGTTATGCTCTCGTTAGCTCGCTTATGCTCCTCTTCGAGCTGTGCAAGCATAGCCTGCTCTTCCGCTGTGTAGATGGTTGTGTCAGCGCTGATACGTGTCGCCTCTTGCTCGACCTGCATAGCCGTAAAATCCTGCTGGTTCTGATAGGCATCATTGATTGCGTCGAATTTACTCGCTATAGACAAGCTGTCAGCCATAGGGACATTGGCAATTTCCCTCCTTTGGGGAATTGCCCTCTTCCGTATCACTTGAGAGGTCTCCTACTATCCCGTATATCATATATCCCATAAAGAGCACAGGGACAGCAAGGATGATCGGAAAGATGAACTTCTTGTCTTTGAAGTTTATCTTTTTTAGATCTATCTTATTCATTTTCATTGCTTGATTATTTTGTTGAGTTCGGACAGATAAGCCGTTTGGTCGATGACATAGAGGCTTTCAGCTCTTGTAATCTTCCCCTTAGAAAGGAGCGTCTGGATCGAGTCTCCTATTGATTGAGCCTCGAGTAGGAGGACATCGATCTTCTCCTCTGTTCGCCGAATGCTATCATCGTAGTTTGCTCCATTGCCCTCTAGAGATGGGGGGAGGGCGAGGAGTGTACTGTCGAGTTGGGCGGTGGTACGCATCGAAGAGTAGAGCCCCCAGAGGAGTATGATTGAACAGAAGAGGAATAGAGAGACGGACACCGTCTTGGTGTGTCTCCTACCTCCAGCGCTGATCCATAGATAGGCGTATCGACATCGCTTACTTCCACGCAGGGATTTTCCTACCTTTTCCCCTAGTGTTCCGATTCGTGAGATCTGCTCTTCGCTGACCTTCTTCTTGGGTAGTAGTCTCATCGAGGTACGAGGTTTTTTTGTTTCAATATCCTTGTTCGAGATGGTCTTGTAGTCCACGATTAAAAATCCATAGGGGTTGTTCTCGGTGCGAGGCATGGGAGCCAAGCGACCTGTGGTCTCTAGGGAGCGATACGTAATCGATGTGCGACCCTCAATGCGCTGAGTGCCGTAGTAGACGAAGCTGTTATCATTAGGGTTGATAGAGAGGCTATCACATACGATAGCGAAGTTTGCAGATTGAGAAAGGATGTAGCTGTAGAACCCTCGCTCTGTCAGTGCATTCCTTTGTCGTACACCACTCTCGTCCGTTAGGTATAGCGCTTGTCTAATCGTCTCCTCGATGTACTTATCATCGGGAGGGAGGTGTGAAGAAAAGCTTGTGGAAATTCTTCACTATGGCACGACCTTCGATATCGAGGTGCCCCCCCTCAGCCTTGTGCGCAATAAGTGGAACATCATTGGAGAGGATGTAGATCTTCTCTTGTGATTCGGAGAGCGCTCGATGCCCTGCATAAAGCCCTAGAGCACCAATGATAACACCGCCTAGGAGCGCTAGCACCGCAATGAATACGACTAAACGTATTTTCTTCTCAATATTCTCTATAAGCATAGCCGTAGAAGTTACTTATCACCGTCCTTCTTTGTGGAAGAGCCCGACGGAGGGGCTGGAGCTCCGATTGGAGCTTGTGGTGTTGCCCCATTTCCTCCACCTGTCTGTCTAGACATTGTAGCCTGAGCAGCAAAGCTATTCATGCCCTCCTTTTTTGCGCTTTCCGAGCGCTTTTCGATGTTGTGAAGGAAATTACCAGCCGGCTTCATGACAGCTGCAGTTGCAGCCCCAGTGATAGCTCCTGATACCCCTGAGGTGAATTGAGTTGCCGCTTGAGAAGCGTTAGTTGGCACGATCCAAGAGACAACCTCCGGAACTATCTTCAGAGCAAAAGCACCTACAATGTATCCAAAGAGAGTGTAGATAGCCGAGAAGCTGAAAGCCTCAGGCCACCCTGGCTGGGAAAGGACTTTGATGTCATTCTGAACCCCGTAGGAGATGAGCATAAGCGAGCCAGTCATAATCGTGTAGGCGACAAATCCGTAAAACTGGAAGGAGATGTAACGCATGAGCCATTGTGCCCACGCATCCCTCCATGTATCGTAGACGGAGAGAGCGAAGGAAAGTGGACCAAAGATAAAGAGGAAGGCGAGTGAGAGCTCCTTAATCATCAGTGTCGTGTATAGAGCCACTCTCCAAATGAAATTCCCGATGAATTCAATGATCTTATCAACGAAGTTGCTGATGTCCAGAACCATCAATTTAAGACGATCCTTAAACTCTTCCTTAGCCTCCTCGAAGCTTTGTTTAATGCTTTTCATCCACTCCGCAGGGTTCATCGCGTCAAGCATACCTTTGTCTACCTCTTCCTCTTTGGACTTTCTCGCAGCCTCCATCTGTGCTCTCAGTTCAAGGATTTCCTTATGCTTTGCATCGAGTGCCTCAGATTTCTTCTTTTTGAGGTTGTCTAACACGGAGAGGTGTTGGGTGAATCTCGACTTGGCTCCGTTTTCGAAGCCTCCAAAGACGGCATTGACCGCAAGCGGAAGGCTCTGTTGAACCCTTCCTTTTGAGGATGCATTCCAGCCACCGATGATAATGACCATTAGTATTGGTCGTATCCACCATATAGGGTCAAAGCTCTTGTTGCCTAGCATGAGATTAAACCCTTCTCGAGCGATTACGAAAAGGAGCAAGAGAGAGGATAGTTGGAGGGAGAGATTGACAAATGTTCCCGAAGATGCTCTAATACTTCCCCCCATGCTTCGTATTACTTCAAGAATATTTGTGTCCAGTAGCTCATTCATAGCTGTAACTTATATGGATTCTGAATACTTCTTGTCTGCGTAGATGTAACGACAAGCAGAGCGTACCTTTCTGCTAAGAGCAATAAGGTTCTTGATCTCCTTGAGATAAGCACTGCTACGTTCGGAATTCTTCACGTAAGACTTACCGATCATGTCAATATTTTCCTCAATTCGTGCAAGTTGCCTCAGATAGAACCCTTCAAGGTCTTTCGCTGAGGCGTATCCTCCTCCTTTGACCTCTCGGAGAGCTTGGCACTGGGAACGAATATTATCTTTCAGCATCTGTATACGAGATTCATAGACACGTATGGCAAGATTAACCCTCCTGTCTGTAGCATCTACTAGCTCACGTTCACCAACCTTCTTGTGTAGCTCTGCCACTGCCTCATACTGCTTTCTCGTGATCTCTGTAAATGCAAGCATCTTTGCTCTTACCTGGGCATTGGGTTTATACTTATTTACGTACCCATCACCCCATCCAATTCCAGCTGGACCTCTGTCGTGCCATCCAAAACCAGGCTCTTTCCATGTCCATTCCACAAAAAGCAGCTTCCTAGAGCGAGTAACCCAAGAGTAATAGTAGTGATCGGGTGCGAACTCCCAAGGCCCCGTTTCCATTGAACGCAGCTGCTTGTACATTGATTCCGACTGAATAGGACGTACTAGCTGGGCGAGGAGAACGGTAGGGAAAAGGAAGAGAAAAGAGGCGAGGTAAATGGATCGTCTAATCATTTTTCTTGTTGAATTCTTTGATGACATCTGCTGCCTATTTTTGCCCGATCTGGAAGGGTGGGTTGTCCCATCAGATTAGCTAGAGCAATCTGCCCCTGAATGGCATAGGTGTAGCTACGTATGGTATACGTAATTGTGGAGATGCTACTTCGTACCTCTGTCACTATGTCTGATAACTCTTCGGCGTTGAGTCTGAGTACAGGTATACTCGAGCAGACTTTGACGAGAAAATCAATATCGCCTCTGATAGCTTTTACGGCACGCACATATCGAAGCAGAACCGCAGGGTGCTTGATCTTATTGACATGTTGGAGGAAGGGAGGTAGAACTCGCCGTAGATTGTTGAGATCACCAACGAGCGAGAGGGCATTAATACCGAGCCCCACCCATTGCGATGCAAGATTATACTTGCTCATCAGATCCTTATGTACCTTCTCGTACTTCTCTGATACGTCCTGTACAAGCTTAGTGACGGCATTGTGCTTCAGCTCCTCTTCATTACGTTCCTCAAGGCGGTCATGCTTCTTCTTGTGTGCCGCTATTAGTAGCTCTATGTTCGCTACATCAATAGGAGCCCCCTTCTGAGCGGAGAGAACAGAAGGGAGAAGGGTAAGAAAAATTAGTGTTAGTAGTCCCTTTGCCATAGTCGTATCACATCATCTTGATTTGACTGAGCATCTCTGCGCTAAGAGCAGCACTGGTGGTAAGTTCTAGAGCTACTTCCTTTGCTGTATTCCTATGCTGGATGCCAATGCGTATATGCCGAGCCATTGTCCATACACGCTCTAGCTCATAGATACATCGATTGAGGATCTCTAGTCGCTTCGTTGGAGAAAGTAGGTTGCTAGCCACCTGGGCAGAGGGGACAGAATTCAGATTGCCTTTCCCATCGGCAACGAGCGTTAGCACCTTGGTACCTATCCCGATTGTCTCTTTATACAGCGTATTGAAGCTACTATGATAGACCAGTGATCCCTTAGGATAGCGCACTATGTCCTGCCCCAGGAGTTTAATCTCATACAAGGTTTTTCCTAAAAGAGAGGATAGTTCCTTCATCGCTTTTGTGCCGGAACGGAAGTCCGACACATCCTGTTGCATGCGGTGTATCTCCTCTAGGTTAGCCTGTACAATTGTTGTATACTTATTGATCACCTCTTGAGCTTTCTTTGCCTTCTCCATGCTCTTCTGGATAAGGCTTTCTGCACTGAGTGCAGCAGCAGAGTTTCTCCCGACCTGTTCAATGGCTCGCCTGTCAAACTGTACGTTCTGGGCGAGGAGAACGGTGGGGAAAAGGAAGAGAAAAGAGGTGAGGTAAATCTGCTTCATTTCCCTACTGTTTTTGCAAAGTCCATGATCTTCTTAATTCCCGATGCCTTCCAGTCAATGACAAACTGCTCGATAGCCTGCTCGATGTTGCCTGTTCGGTGGAAGTAATACATGAGCGCATCCTTTTCAACACGTTCTGTGGTATAAGCCATATAGGACTGGGGAGACTCCTCGACGCCGTAGACTTCCCCATAGCTCCCTCGTCGGATGTAGACCTCCTTGAATGCACCTCTTCCAGCTGTGTTGTTGAGGTTGTTGATTGTCCAGATCTTGGCGCACTCTTGATCTGTAAGCCCGAGCAGACCTTTGATGTCGTCAAAGCGATCTTTTAGCTTCGCCTGATCAAGTAGGATGGTTATCTCTGAGTTGTTGAGGATAGCATTCTTAACAACAGCTGAGCTGATGATGTCCTCTACCTCCTGTGTTACAACCCCAACGATACCCCAGAACTTACGCACCGTTTTGTAGAGATACTTAATGTATTCAGCCATCATATCAGAGGCGAGAGCCTTCCATGCCTCCTCGATGATGAGTGCCTTTCGGTTCTTCTTCAGACGCATCTTTTGTAGGAAGACATCCATGATGATCAGAGTAACGATAGGGAAGAGCTTGAGGTCGTCCTTGATGGCGTCAATTTCGAATACGATGAACCGCTCATCAAAGAGTGTAGTGTCCATGTCCTCATTAAGCGTACGCTCCTGACTTCCTCCCTTGTAGAACTTGCTGAGAAGGAAGCGGTACATATCGATATCGAAGTCGATATGTTCATTGCTTGCCATAAAGGGAATGTACTCTAGGCTGAACTCAAAGAAGCTGTTGAAGCTGAGTTCCGTCACACGCATCTCTCGTAAGATTTTTTCCTCCTGATCAATCTCATACTTGATCAGTGCTTCTATCTCTCGCTCAACGTCCAGATCGTAAGTACCATCAAACAGCTCGAGCTTTTGTATTGCAGCCTCCTGTTCCGCACCTACGGCTCGCTCGGCAAGGATCTTGATCTTTTCCCTGCGCTCCTGTAACCGAATTCGTTCAGCATTGTCTGCAATCTTACTTTTCCTCTGGTTGCGCATCTCCAGCATAAGGATCTGTTTCCGCTGGGCATATTCCGCTGCGCTATAGCGCTCAAATGGATCGAAGTAGTGCTTGTAGTAAGCCGAAAGCACTCGCTCCATGAACTCATCCTCGGCATTGGTGACCGTGCCATTCATTCCCTTCCAGATTACGAAGATGAGGCTCTTGAGAAAATTGATCTTCTCTAGATTTAGCTCTTCCCTACCTATCTTGAAGGGGTTCATAGATATAGGCTTGTCCTCCTTGTAAGAGATGTACTTGCCTCCTACGTAGTTGCACAGCCCCTCGTAGGAGTGTCCTGTGTCTACAAGAACGATGTCCGTGTCCTGCTCGTAGAGCTGTCTTACGACACCGTTCATATGAAAGCTCTTTCCACTGCCCGAAGGACCAAGACAGAAGAAGTTGCTATTAGTCGTGAGCTTATGCTTTCCCTCCTTGCCTGTGATGTCTATTGCTTTAGGTATACCTGCTCGGTTGGTATAGTAAATCTTCAGAGGGGTGTCCTCGTCGTATTCTTCTCGTTCCTTGTAGATAAGACAGCCTACTACATCATGTAGCGTGAGGAAACGGTCGTAGCTTGGATTTGTCCAGTAGCCACACCCTGGCATCGATGCAAGGAAGAGCTCGAGCTGATTGTAACTCGATCGAGAGAGGCGGATACCACGCTTAGCAAAAAGAGATTCGAAGAGGTTTATGGTCTTGCCTACCTTGCTTCCTTCCCCTGCTGTTATGATGCTGTAGTGTGCATAAACGTAGAGCTTGTTATTTTGCTCGACGTCTTGCTCAACGGCGAGTATATCAGCCTCCGCTGACATATTAGCAGCAGATGGAAGCGAGCGGTGTCTGTTGCGTTTCGTAGATAAGCGACTAGCCTCTAATTTTTGATTTGGGATGATGATGAGCTGATGATAGATCAGATCATCTGCATCCTCAAACTCGGAAAGGAAGGATACAAGATCTTCCGTATAGTCCGTCCCATTGAGATTGGATACAGATACTGGATAGAGCTGGGCTGGCATATCCATCTCATCAATGTCAACGAGACTGGTCGTGCGCACTATCCGCCCCCCTATCGAGAGATGAGTGTTGCTGGCCTTGATGTTGTCAAGAGACACCACCTCATTACGAAAGTTGATGGCGAAGTATCGATGCAGTAGCAGTGAAAGCTCCTCCTTTGCTAGAATGTGAGGATGCCAACCACTACCGGTAAGGAGATCGATCACCTTATCGATACGCTCAAAGAATTCCTTCCAACGGGTAAGCGAGAAATTAAGGAATCCTTTCCCCTTCTCCTGAGTAATGGTCAAATAGCTTCTGTGCGCTGTATATATGCGACCCTTAAAGTAATCAAAGTACCTATTCTCTAGATAGCTGTCAGCCTCTTTGGGGGCATCAAAGGGTGTACGGCTGAATATGTCGTGCTTCTGCACGGCATAGCCTGATCCGAGTGTCTTGAGGAGGTTTGTCATCGTGGCGCTAGCGTCATAATAGGCGCTAGTGTCCGATGAATACTTGCGTACGGGGTTGGTGACCTCCATAACGACGGAATATTCCCCCTTGTTGGAGTACAGTACGCCCCTACCATTGTAGTCCTCAATTGCTAGATAAGGGGGTGAAAAACGTTTCTTCTTGGTCGCCATAGTCTACTTTCTCTCAAACAGCGTATTGGCGATGTATGTCCCCTCCAAGACTTTCTTAGTATGCAAGCCTTTCTTCTGCTTCACTAGTATCCAGGCCGTAGCTGTGGATAGTAGGAGAAGTACCAAGATGAACGAAAACAACAACCCGACAAGAATGAACCCAACAATGAATAGCAGAATAGCCACTACAGCTATACCTGCTCCAATGTAGACATATCTGCCTCGAAGCCCCATAAACTCTAGTGGCTTCTGGATACCTCTATATACAAGGACGTAAGGATAATCGCTCATCTTGGTACACTAGGCGATGCTTATCCGAAGATCGTTGGTGCTAGACCTCCTACAATGAGAAGGAAGAGAACACCACCGACGAACATCATGATGCTAGACTTAACATCTTGCTCACCGTTGGACATCTTGATATAGATGCTCGCACCTCCTAGGAGAAAGACCAGCCCGGCAAGAGCATAGATGATCTTTTGTACTAGGGGGAGGTAGCTCTTGAGTCAGAGGCTGCCTTGGCGAAACCTCCTGTAAGACCGCCAGTCTGAGCGTCCGCAGAGAGGGTTGAAGCGAGTACAGCAAGAGCTGTCAGGGAAAGGATTCGCACATCCTTTCGATGGGCGAAAGCCCGTAAGTCGAATTTCTTCATAGAACGTAATAATTATTTACTAACCCCTTATAGTGGGGTATGACTAGGCTATTTGGATGCCCGAGAACATCTGGCGACCAGCTAGTATATGGTCTCGGAGATTTGTCAGATGAAAGAATTCTACTTCAGAGGTGGCAACAGAAGAAACTGTAGGGGAAAGGACATCTTGCACAAGGCTAGAGAGTTCGCTACCGTATTGCTTTGCCTTTGAGAAATCGATGAGATGCATGAACTCAACCTCATCTTTAGGTAGTGATACTGCCTTATTCTCCTCACTGGTGGGCTGAGGAGCTTCGACTTCTTTTCCCTGTCGTTCATCCTCCATCTTACGCCCTATGATGTACTCCTCAGAGACCCGTATCGGTTCGCTGAACTCATATTCAACCTCTTCCTCTACATCTTCTGAGTGCAGGGTCAGTTTTGGAGATGCTTCCTGCTTGATAGCCCATATATAGTAGCCGAGAAGCACGGCTATAACAGCGATAACGAAGTAGGTAAATCCCATGTCACATTAATTTCTTGATTTCGTCTAGTTCTTTTCTCACTTGATCTGAGGAGAGATATTCTTCTATCGCCTGTTCGATGATCGATGTCCTACTACTTTTTGCCGAGAGTCGGAGGAGATCCAGTTTTTTCACTTGTTGCTGAGGCAGTCGTATATGTATTGACCTCCCCCCCTCAGAACGAGAGGGTCTATCCCCTCTCGGCTGTTCTCCTTGCTTATTCTCGACAATGGGAGAGGGAGAGGCTGTCCCCTCTTGCCCCAGCTTCCTTATACTACCAAGGCGTTCTACTAGATCGGGCATAGGATGGTATAGATACTTTCGAGAGTGCTTCTGCAAGCTTGCTCCTGCTCTCGTGTGAGTTGTAGTGTATTGACACGCTTTAGGCAGCTTAGATCTCGGATTACTGGGAGTATCGTGCCATGGTTAGCTAAGGCTTCATCTACCTTAGTCCACATCTCCTTTTCTGCCTTCAGCCCTTCTCCCGAGCGCACGCGATTAGGAGCAAATAGTAGCCTTGGGTGGGTGTTTGCGTGCTGTACGACCTGGCTAAACACGCTCAGAAATGTCCCTGTACTATCTAGGCACTTACGCTCATACTGAAATGGGATGATGATCACATCACTCGAAGAGAGGAGGTACAGAAGACCATCCTCTGTTAGGTTTCCTGGAGCGTCTAGGAGAGAGACAACATCCTCCTCCTTCCGTAACTCATCAAGGTAACCTTTGACCTCCCTAGGGTTAGAGAGATCTAGCTCGATGATCTGATAGGGAACTTCCTGATCTGGAAAGTTCTCTGTATCGGTCTTGCGCAGGTAAGTCAGGCTTCTCTGGTGATCAGTATCGATCAGCAAAGGCGTCTTACCCCGTTGGGCAAGGTAATTGGCTATTAGGGCGACAAGTGTCGTCTTACCGACACCTCCCTTTTGGTTTGCTATGGTTACTATCATACACAGTTACCTGATTGAAGCTATCATTGCCACAAAAGTAGAGAAGAGTTCTCTAAAAACCAAATTGAGCCGTGGATTGAGGTGGGCGGGGTAAAAAAAAGGCGCTTCGATATCGAAGCGCCTTTTTCGGTTAAACTATAGGAGAAAATGCCTACAATTTATTCAGGCTTTCCCCACAGCTGAAATTCAGCTTTTGCAGATCTGTCCTGTTCGCTTAAGGTGTAGTCTTTCTTAAAAGTCTGAATAAGTTTATTGTTCTTGTACATCTTCACCAAGAGATTAACAGTTGTATTACTTGGTTGATTATCATCGTCTGAACGATATAATAACACCCCAAAAACTAGGGTTTGCCCTTTATGAGAGAAAGAAGTACTAAGAGACTTCACCGCCTTATCTGTATCTCCAGAGTAGTTACCTTGAGAGATAAGCTTACCATCCCGATAGATGTTAGGCTCAAAGCCCTTCGTAGCAATGAAAGACACATCGATGGGATATGAAGCCTGTAAGTCTACATCGTACCGAAGATCCATCACTTCAAGTCTTTGTTCATTCCCATTACCTGGATTAGGATGTGGCTCATCCCCTTTCCCTCCGCAGGAGGCTAGCAGGAGGCTAGCAGAGAGCAACAGGAAGGAGATAGCTGTAAGGGGTCGGAGGAGTTGTCTTGCGTTCATTTTGCTGTCTTTTAGTACAATAATGTAGTGAGATCAACAGTATCAATCTCTTGCGCAAAGGTAGAATCTTTTTCGAATATAGAGCGGTCAGAGCCATAAGAAACCAGTTCATCCTCTTCTCTGAAGCTAAATGCCAAGTGGCTTACAGATCTTTTGTGATAGCCTAGTAACCCCTTGATTTGACACACATTGACAAGCAGCTCGCTCTTCTGCCTTACGGTGAGCAAATTTCCCCGCTAGCCAAAAAGCATAGCCCTAAAGTGAATAGGTCGCTTCTCCTTCCGAGCAATCCTCTCCTCCTCTAGAAGCTCTGGAGATATTTTCAGTCCAAGTGTTTGGAAATTCTTCTTGTACTCTGTTTCAACAAAAATTGAATCTCGGCTATTGAAGGCTGTAAGGTGCGAGAGCCGGTTATATGTAGACAGGGGGATACACCAGTAGTCTCCTAGCCTTGTGGCATTTGAGAGGATAACATACATCCATGTCGGGTAGCCTCTCGATAGGCGAACACAAGTCTCAGGACGCACACTGGCAAGCGCTCGCAAGCTGATCATAAAGTCGGATGCCGAGCGATTGAGCCGAAGTCGTAAAAGCTGATTAGTCTCATCGATCACAGCCTCATGTATCCAGGGCTCTATGAGCCAAGCTTCGGCTGTCCCAGCCTCTTTGCGCTGTGCCTCCTGAACTGGATTCTCTGAGATACGCTGAACCGTATCTAAAAGTACTCCTACCAGGTCCTCCTCCTCGACCCGAAGAGCCTTCGCCAGTGGTGGTACTGGTAAAGATAGCCTATCTGGGTAGGATATGTCCTCTGAGGTCAATCGATGCAATAGGTACATCATGCGCCAGGCATAGATGCTTTGCATACGGGCTATTGCCCTTATAGCAGGATAGAGCTTAGGAGATGGCACATAGCCACTGTACTCATCAATGAATGCATTGTCTAGTATCGTCATACTGCAAAGTTAGTGCAGATGCGTAGCTAGGCAAGAACGACAGGGAAAAGGAGAGCTACTGAATAGCAGGTAGGAGGTCGTTATTCTCCTCGATACGTAGCATCCTCACGTCCCGAGCACAGGTGGCAAACCAAGGATACTCCTTAGCCATTCTTTGAATGGTCAAGACGCACTTCACAGCATCCATGCTCTGATCTCCAAAGTATACGCTACCTTGAGTGTGCGAGAAGCCGTTAGCCTGCATAAAGTCCCGTACTTGCTTATAAGCACCATGATAGGTTGTACCTTCATAGCACTCACTTAAGCAATTTGTGTCTAGATCAAAAACTATTGCATACATACTCCATTGTATTTATGTACAAAAGTAAACCTTTCTAATCAAAGAAGCCAGGAAGTTTCTTGTAGCGACTGATGACGCCATCCTTCATATGGAGCGAATGAGGGTTCAGAGCTACCAGCCGCTCCCTCGTGTCGATCCCCAAAACACTCTGTAGCTGATCTACATCCTCCTCGGTCATTACAACCCAGCCATAACCCTTTCTTCCCTGCTGTTCCCCCCCCTGAGGTCGTTGCTCTGAGGGAGGAAGCGCCTCGGGGTGATACAAGTGTCCATCTTTCAAAGGATTAACATTGAACTTGAACTCTAGTTCCATATAGCTACGCCCTTGCTTGATTCCCCTCACATAGACGTTGAGGTCAGTGCAGCGATTGATGTTGTATAGCGTTCCAATGGGCTTCCCTTGTCCATCTCGGGCATAGTCCCAAGCTACGAAATGGGGGAGTCGCTTCTCCTTCCGAGCTAGCTTTGTTTCTTGCTTTGCCTTTTCAGAAACTGTTATCCCGAGTACCCTAAGAAGGAATATGTTAGTCCCTTTCATTTCATCGGAGTAACTTGATTTTCCTTCGGCATTGAGCATCGTCTTGAGATCAGCGATCTTAACTCGGAAGCTGCCCATCTTCTCTCTGTCCTTGAGGAAGGGATAGAGCCATAGCTGATAGGCTGTCGTAAGACCACTATAGTCAATAGGTCGTATACTAGCATACTGTGAAAGTTGGAGGAGGTAAGGAGGGGCAAAGTCACCGAGAGAAATAATCAGCCTATCCTTCTCTGTAGAGAAGTCATAGCCAGAAATCCAACTGACGCCCTTGTATCTAGTTCCCCCCCGGGGGGTTCTCTCGACAATTTGCAGAGAGTTATCCTGTATCGCTTTGAGGGCGGAGCGAAGATAGTCATATCTCATTCCAGAGTTCTGTACTCCCAAATAGTCAAAAACCGCACCTAGCGATATGTCAAGTTTGTACTTGGTATCTCCACTTGCTGAAGTCTGAGACTGCACTGATTGGGCTATTGCGTATAGCAGTTTCACTGCATGTGAGTTTGCTAGCTTGGAGATTGTCTTAGATACGTTGAATAGGTCGGTTGAGAGCCGAACTGTTTTCGTTGGATTATACTCCTCGATACGTACCTCGCCTCTTTTCTCTTCCTTTTCTAGTTCTTGATTGATCATTACACTCAAGTATTTTCGATTTACTCTACAAATATAGCAATTATCCAACATACATCACCTGGGTGTAGTATAATTGAATTCGAGTTAAAACTATGCCTGTAGCCCCCTAAGTTCATCCCTAATTTGGGTAATTACTCGTCCCTAATTTGTAGGATAATAGGAGACAAAGAAGGTTTCATATCCATTATCCTACAAATTAGGGACGAAATCGAGGTGTTTCCCATCCTAATTTGTAGGATAATTCGTCCCTAATTTGTAGGATAATTCGTCCCTAATTTGTAGGATAATCGTCCCTAATTTGTAGGATAATCGTCCCTAATTTGTAGGATAATGAAGCTGTAACTATCTGGTTTACAGTCCTCCCAAAGGGTCTACAATATTACAATAAGACAAGTATAACAAATATAACAAGGGCTGACGCAAGAGAAAACGACCAGAAACAGTAGGGGAAAACTGGAGGATGCCCTCAAAGCCCCAAACAGCCCCTCGAGGAGGTAAAAACAATAGGGAAAAAGAAGTATCAACCATTTCGAAGCTCTATTCCATCATGCTATGCGAACGGGATATACTTACATCCGTTCTATTAAACGAACGTTTTAATACCCTAATGGTTTCGCGCTTATAAGTCTGAAAAAACGTATCTTGTTTGCTGAATTATCGAACTGTACGTTTTATTGAACGATAAGATAAAAGGATTATGAAGATTGGATACGCTCGGGTCTCAACAGAGTCGCAGGATCTAGAGCTTCAGCTGAAGGAGCTGAGAGAGGCAGGATGTGACAAGATTTTCTCCGAGAAGATTTCCTCCAGGAAGGAGCGCCCTGAGAAAGAGCGAGCCTTGTCAATTTTAGGCGAAGGAGATACTCTCATAGTGTGGAAGCTTGACCGACTTGCACGTAGCACCATGGAGCTGCTCGGTGATGTACAGGGGTTGCAGGAAAAGGGCGTACACTTTGTATCGCTTCGTGACAAAATAGACACTGGCACGGCAAGTGGGAGATTTCAACTTACCGTATTCTCTGCTTTGGCAGAGCTCGAAAGAGATATGATACGGGAGAGAACAATGGCGGGGCTGGCAGTCGCACGAGAGAAGGGGCGTGTAGGTGGGCGCCCGAGGGGAATAAGCTCCGCTATACGAAAGCGAGCCGAGGCAGTTCATGTACTAGTATGTCACAGTAGCACTTCAATAGAGGAAGCCTGTCGTTTTCATAACATAGCAAAGGGTTCTTACTATCGCTGGCTGAAAGAAAGCAACTTGTAGAAACATCAGAAAGCCCCTATCGATGCATTATCATGATAGGGGCTTTCTGATGTTGGAATATGGCGAGAGGTAAAATCTACCTACTTAGTCCATTGCCATTCTCTCTGTATTGAAACCTCGGAGGGGCAAGCTCATTGATTCTACTGATTTGCTGATCTAGGAAAAAGTCAGCATATTCAGTGTAGCTTCCAGTCTCGTAGAAGGAGATGACAGCCTTCTTATAAGACAGCATGTCTGGAAGCGATGTAGAGTACACAGGAATGATGTCATTGTTCATCAGGACAATGCTCTCAATGAGACGAGAAACACGTTTGTTCCCATCAATGAACGGCTGTGTCTTTGCTGTGTTGCAGTGAAGGAAGATAGCTCGTTCTAGAGGATCTTTGATCGTATCTTGCGTGTAAAGCATCTCGGATATACTTCGTTGTATATCAAGAAAATCCTTTGGGGGGATATAGTCTGTTCCCCCAATTCGTACTGCTCGATGCCTGTATACGCCCCTATCTTCATCAGATACTAGCTCACTACTGATTGATTGATGTAGTCTTAGTATGAGCTTCTCGTCAATCACTTCAGTGTTATGCTCCTTGCTTATGTATCTTAGCTCAGCGGTGAAAGTGTTGTACAGGTTCTTAAGCATTTTTGCATCCTCATACCTTCGCTCGGAAGTGATACCATCATTCAGGAGGGCTTCAGTCTCTGCGTAAGTATAAGTGTTCCCTTCTATCTTACCTGAATAGAAAGACCAGGCACAGCATAAGTTCCTTATCTCTTTTCCATCCAAAGCAGATAGCCTAGCTACTGGGCTGTCAAGAATAAAGTCAGCCTTTCTCCGTTGATCTTCGTTGAAAATAGGTGTCATCTTATTTCTTGTGATCTATCTCGTTAGAGAAAAGTCTTATAGCAAGATCCTTAATGCTAGTGCCTTCTTTCGTTGCATGGATCTTGAGAGCTGTATGTAGGGATTTAGGGATTTTGAAGTTTATAGTCACCTCTACTTCCTTTTCCCTACCGTTACCTCTCTTTTGGGGGCGGGGGGAGGTCAATTGCTCTTCGGCACTTGCTAGCATCTGATCGATACCAGCACCTATCCCTTTTGATGTCTTACTCATTGTCGTTGATGATTAGTTGGCTAAGTGCGAGGTAGTCTTCTGCTCCGGCACTCTTAGGGGCATACTCAAATATC
>BNJT01001050.1_pt1 | contig 28993 bp, 22 predicted proteins | sample 8540491 | NCBI WGS metagenome assembly BNJT01 (sample SAMD00202455, study PRJDB9452) | human saliva metagenome | host: Homo sapiens | reverse complement strand
TTGAGGTTCCTGGCGGAATCGAACCGCCGTAAACGGTTTTTGCAGACCGGCGCCTAACCACTCGGCCAAGGAACCCTGTGTGGTTTGCGCTTGCAAAGTAACTAAATTCCTCCCACATACACAAGCCTGAGGGCGCCGAGCCCTGTGCTCAGGGTGGTATAAAAAGCAAGATGCGCATCTCAGAGAGACGCGCATCTTATAGCTTGCTTAGTCAGCGTAGAGCGGAAGACGGGGCTCAAACCCGCGACCCTTAGCTTGGAAGGCTAATGCTCTATCAACTGAGCTACTTCCGCATTCCTGATGACGGAAAGGAGTGGGCAGTGATGGATTCGAACCACCGAAGGCGTAAGCCAGCTGAGTTACAGTCAGCCCCATTTGGCCACTCTGGTAACTGCCCTTACCTGTTCTTTTGCAGTGCAAAGGTACAAACTATTTCTGAACTGTGCAAATGGGACGGCACATCTTCAGTGCAGTCTCTGCAGCCTCGGCCCCCTTGTTGCCCAGTCGACCGCCCTGCTCGCTCCTCAGCCTGCTCCATCGTTTCGGTCGTCAGGACGCCGAAGATGACGGGTGCAGGAGTCGTGCGGAGGCCAGTGATAGTCATGTTCAGCTGGGATATGCCGAAGGTCACACCCTGACAGATGTAGTCGAAGTGAGGGGTGTCCCCACGGACGACACAGCCGATAGCGATGACGGCATCCACACCGTCGTTCAGCAAGCGGGCCGAAGCATTGACGAGCTCGAAGGCCCCTGGTACACGGAAGACAGTGATCTTCTTTACCTCTTGCTTGCGGAGCACTTCGAGAGCGCCCTCGAGCAGGGGTTCAGTGATGTTGTTGTTCCACTCTGCTACAGCGATGCCGATGTGCAGCCCTTCCCCAGAGGGGACGGGGCTGTGGTGGAGGGATTGGATATGGTCTATCGTAGACATGGTCTATGTGCGAGCGGACTACTTGCCCTGAGCCTGAGCACGCAGGAGGTCAGCCTCTACGCTTTCTGCTTCGGGGGTGGTGTAGTACTTCGTCTTGACCTCGTTGTAGAGGGCGATAGCCTTGTCGTACTTGCCGAGCTTCTCGTAGACGTGACCAGCCTTGATGAGGCAGCTGGGGGAGATCGCTTCGCTGGAAGCAGCCTTAGCAGCGGCTTCGTAGCTCTTGACAGCTTCTTCGAGCTTGCCGAGCTGTACGAGGCAGTCACCGATCATACGCTGTACCGAGGGAGCGACGACGGCTTCATCAGCGGAGAACTTCTTCAGCTCAGCCAGTGCTTCCTGATACTTACCCTGGTCATAGAGGCAGATACCGCTATAGGCGTGAGCGAGGTTCGCTGCGTCTGTACCGGAGAAGTTCTTGGCGATAGCTTCGAAGCCTGGCGCACCAGCACCCTGACCCTTGAGGGCGAGGCTGTCCTGCCCAGCGATGAAGCTGTCTTCGGCTACGAACATCTGTGCGGTAGCCTTCTCAGCCTTAGGGACTTGGACGAAGCGGTGGTAAGCGAAGATGCCGAGAGCGACGATGACGACAGCCGCTACTGCGATGATGATCTTCTTGCCGTGGCGCTCGAAGAAGAGTTCACCCTTCAGTACCTTCTCATCGATGGTGTCGAGGGCGTCGTGCTCTGGGAGCTCGTGATGTGACATACGTATTTATCTTATTTGTTGTTGGTTATTCCGCTATATCAGTGGGGCAAAGATACGACTTTTCAGGCAACCTGACACGCCCCACCCAGAGCCCTGCAGCTCGCTGGGAGTGCGGGGCTCTGGGTGGCTCTATACATTATAATATATAGGGGCGGCTTACTTCAGCAGGGCCTCCATCTCGGCTGCCTTCTCCTCGAGGCACTCGAGGTAGCGGAGCTGAGCGCGCGTGCGCTGGAGGTTGTGCTTGGGAGAGTGGATCTTGAAGTAGGTGTCTCCGTTGAGGTAGTCGACGAGGAAGCGTACCGTCTGCATGTAGGTCATCAGGCGACCACCATAGGCGATGAGGCTACGCTCGGTAGGCGTGAGGAACTTACCCGCCGTGGAGAGGTAGCCCTCGACGAAGGCCTTGTAGATCTCCATGTTCACGCCGATCTTCGAGAGGTCTGCTTCATCTTCGGGAGCGAAGTTCACGCCCGTACGGATGAAGTCACCTACGTCGCTGAGGATGAAGCCAGGCATGACGGTATCCCAGTCGACGACGCAGAGTACAGCACCCGACTTATCGAAGAGGACGTTGTCGACCTTCGTGTCACAGTGGATGGTGCGCTTGGGGAGCTTGCCCTCAGCGTAGAGCTTCTCCTGGAGGAGCATCGAGTCAGCACGGCGGTCGATCTCAGCGAGGATGTCCTGCACCTCGGCGACACGGCCAGCGGCATCCTGAGCGACAGCGTCGCGGAGCTGCTGCAGGCGGAAGGGCATGCTGTGGAAGTTCTCGATGGTCTCACCAAGACGACCCTCGGGGATGACGGAGAGGATTTCTTCGAACTGACCGAAGGCGGCACCAGCGTAGCGGGCGGCCTTGGGGGTGAGCTCGCTCATGCTCATGCTCTCGGGGATGAAGCGGCAGACACGCCAGTAGTTCTCCCCGTCGTGGTAGTAGTTCTTCTCGGGCTCCTCGAGGTTGGGGAAGAAGTAGAGGTACTTACGCTCTGCTTCGGGGTCACCTTCGGCTTCGAGGCGCTCACGCATCGTGTCGGATACGATAGCGACATTGCGCTGCAGGACTTCGATGCGGGGGAAGACGAGGTGGTTCACACGCTGCAGGATCCAGCGTGGTGTCCCTTCACGGTCAGAGACTACGTAGGTGTCGTTGATATGGCCATTGCCAAAAGGCTTCATCTCCCCGATCTCAGCAGTGGAGATGAACTTGCTGATAATATGCTCCATATTAGGATGATTCATTTGTAGGTAACGACAAAGATATACAAAAAGCCTATCCCCACGCCAGCGGACTGACGTGGGGATAGGTGTATTTAGGCGAGGTCTCGGCGACCGGTGCCTTTAGCGGGATGGCTCGCTCTTAGAAGCGGAGGCCTACGCCAGCGAAGAACGAAGCGTTCTTGTAGCTGGTGTTAGCGATGTTGTTCTTGAGGGCATTGACCATACCGATGTCGGTACCGACACGGAGGTAGACCTTGCTGAATTCAAGAGCGGCAGAGGCATTCAGACCCATGTCGAAGCGCTTGTAGATGCCGGCCTTGAAGGCATCGATCTTGCTCGTGGTAGAGAGACCGTAGGCGAAGTAGGGGACCAGCTTCGACAGATACAGCGAAGTTCTCGCTGAAAGGTACGCGGATACCGAGGTCCACGGGTACGCTGATGTAGTTGAGACCGTAGCCATCTTCAGAGATGTACTTGAAGCCTTCCTGGCGGAACGTCACCCCAGGAGCGAGGTAGACGCCAGAGGCGAGCCCGACTTCGGTAGCAAGGCTGGCGCGGAAGCCCAAGCGAACTTTAGATTCGGGGGTGGCACCTACTACCTTATGGACGCCACTTGCGAAGTTAGCGCCTACTTCGATACGGGGATGGACTTTCAGTCTGAGCTTGAGCGGAGAGGACGCCTGCAACGAGAGCGAAGGCGGCGAAAAAAATAGCTTCTTCATATTCGTTTCTATTTGTGTGGTGAATTACGGCACTATGGCGACAGAGTATAGTGGAGCCGTAGGATTAGAGATAAATGTGCTTTATGTCGCGTATATACAAAGGTACATAAAAAGCCTATCCCCACGCCAGCGGACTGGCGTGGGGATAGGTGTATTTAGGCCAGGTCTTTTGCGACCGGTGCCCTTTAGCGGATGGCTCGCTCTTAGAAGCGGTAACCTACGCCAGCGAAGAACGAAGCGTTCTTGTAGCTGGTGTTAGCGACGGGGTTCTTGAGAGCGTTGACCAGACCGATATCGGTACCGAGACGGAGGTAAACCTTGCTGTATTCGATAGCAGCAGAAGCGTTCAGACCCATGTCGAAGCGCTTGTAAGCACCAGCCTTGAAGGCATCGAGGTTACCCGTGGTAGAGAGACCGTAGGCGAACGAAGGACCAGCTTCGACAGATACAGCGAGGTTGTCGCCGAGACCTACGCGGATACCGAGGTCAACGGGTACGCTGATGTAGTTGAGGCCGTAGCCATTGCCGTTGCCATACTTGTAGCCTTCCTGACGGAAACGTCACCCCAGGAGCGAGGTAGACGCCAGAAGCGAGTTCGATTTCGGCAGCAACGCTGGCGCGGAAGCCCGTGCGGACCTTAGAGTCAGCGGTGACGCTACCTACCTTGCTGATACCACGAGCGAAGTTAGCACCTACTTCGATACGAGGGTTGATGGCCGTCTGAGCCTGAGCAGAGAGCACGCCTGCAACGAGAGCGAAGGCGGCAAAAAAATAGCTTCTTCATATTCGTTTCTTTCTATGTTATGGACCCACGGCAACAGGCCGAAGTCGAGCTGTAAAGTTAGATATATTTAACGAATGTGCAAATATTCTTCAACTATTCAGCCTCGGATAAAACGCATCCTGATGATGGTATCGTATATATGGGGAGTCGCTGGAGGAGCTTTTCTGCGGAGAAAAAGAGCACCCCTATGTAGCGTGCGTGTGTATGCACCTTTGCGAGGGGTGAAAAAGTGACCAGTACTGGTCGCCGATCGGAGTAGTACTGGTCTGCACGCGAACCAGTACTGGTCACTGATGCGTAGTAGTACTGGTCAGCGCACGAACCAGTACTGGTCACTAATACGTAGTAGTACTGGTCGGATGAGTGACCTATATTAGGTTGTTGCTCTGCGTAGGGATAAAAGTTGTGGACGAGTGGCAGAAAAAGTTTGGGCTACGTACGTGGCTCTAATATCTACGTGCGTGGATATTTGGATTTACGTGCTTGGTCTTTAAGACTACGTGCATAGATAGAGGAAAAAGCACTACGTGAAGGCGCTTTTTTTCCTTCACGAGAAGGGATGCTTTTCCCTTCCGCTGGATAAGAAAAATACTCGCGATAAGGCGAAGGGCTTGTGTATCTCTTCGGAGAGGTATATCGGGGAGCTATATTGACGATCAGTCGCTTATGCCTCGATATGGGAGCCTTGTGCTGGGTAGGAAAAGGGCGCGAAGGGCAGAATTTGAGTACCTTTGTTTGGGTGCTTATACATCCGTGGAGGTGGTTAGCTTGGGCTTCGGTGATAGAGAAGCCCTTTCTGTGAGCCCTATTGTCGGGCTGCAGAGCGACTTCTCCCACCCATAGAGCACCACCTTTCCGTAGGAGCCCTCCGCCGGCGAGTCCTTCGCCCCTCGGAGCGTCTCCGATACATTATATATAGGGAGAGCAGATGCCAAAGCGTGGCCTTGCTCCCCGTAAGCGAAACGATAACTAATGGACTATAAGACCACAACGGCCAATCTCGGCTGCTGTGCGATGACCCCCGGAGGCTGTGAAGGCTGTGACAGGAACCAGATGAGCTCCTACGACTGGCTGAACGATATCCCCGAGTCACTGCAGAGCTCCGACTTGGTCGAAGTGCAATTCAAGAATACCCGCAAGGGCTACTATCTCAATACCGAGCGGATCGACCTCTACAAAGGCGATATCGTCGCCGTCGAATCGACGACGGGTCACGACATCGGCGAGGTGACCCTCACTGGTAAGCTCGCCGAGCTGGCGATGAGGAACCATCGCTACCGCCCTGACAAGGGCGAGTTCCTCCACGTCTACCGCGTCGCCCGCCCTGGTGACCTCGAGCGCTGGGAGGAAGCCAAGCGCCGTGAAGAGCCGACGATGATCCAGGCTCGACAGATCGCCTCTTCGCTGGGCCTCGACATGAAGATCGGGGACGTCGAATATCAGGGCGATGGCAACAAGGCGATCTTCTACTACATCGCTGACGGACGTGTGGACTTCCGCCAGCTCATCCGTGTGCTCGCAGATACCTTCCACGTGCGCATCGAGATGAAGCAGATCGGTGCTCGCCAAGAGGCGGGTCGCATCGGGGGTATCGGCCCCTGTGGTCGCCAGCTCTGCTGCTCCTCGTGGATGACGACCTTCTCCTCGGTGAGTACGGGGGCTGCCCGTGTGCAGGATATCACGATGAATCCGCAGAAGCTCACGGGGCAGTGTGGGAAGATCAAGTGCTGTATGAACTTCGAGGTCAATGCCTATGCCGAAGCTCAGCGCAGCCTGCCCGACCGTGAGGTCGTCCTCGAGACCAGCTCCGACAGCTACTATCACTTCAAGACCGACCACTTCCAGCGTCAGGTCACCCTATAGCACGGTGCGCAATGCGCCGGTGCGTCTGGTGACGATCTCCGCCGAGCGCGCCTTTGAGGTCATTAGCCTCAACCGCCGTGGCGAGCGCCCCTGAGCACCTCGAGGCGGATGCTGGCGAAGAGCGTCGCTCCTCGCGCTCCAGCGATATCCTTGCCGACAACAGTCTGACGCGCTTCGACAGAGAGCGCCGTGGTGGTCGCCGTGGTGGCGACTCCCGTGGTGGCCGTCGTGGCGGTGACCAAGGCGCCCCGCCGTGAGCGCTCGGCTCGCCCCAGTGATGAGGCGGGTAAGGGCAATAATGGCGGAGAGCGTCCACAGGTACGGCAGTTCCGTAGCCCTCGCACCTCCTCGCACGGAGTCCACAGGTGAGGGTGGGCAGCAGCGTATCCGCCGTCCACGTCCCCGAGACCTCAGGCGAAGACAAGGGATAGATGCGCACCCTTCACTACATTATTATAGGGGCGTCCACTGCGACGTGCACTCCTCGGCCTCTCCCTCCTTCTTCCCCCTCATGGGGTGTCAGCAGGAGACGGGTGGAGCGAGCGATTACTATGCCTTTCGAGCAGCCCGCTGGTGGGCGTGTGGAAGCCCCGCACGACCTATAGCTTTGATCTCCTCTTCCCCGATCGCACGACGACCTTCACTGGTGAGATCGTCCTGCGTATGGATAGCCGTCTCGACCGCCCTCGAGCGCGTATGGAGGTAAGGCTCCGACAGGATGAGACGATCCTGCGACGCGACACGCTGCAGGTAGACTTCGCTGCGACGGCTGGAGCTTGGAAGCGCCCAGGGGCGCTGTACCACGAGTTCGTCCCTGCCTTTGGCACGGCCTTTGCAAGCTCCTTACACTGGCCTCTTCTCTCTGGAGGTGCGTCCGCTGGATACCATCCCCCTCAGTGGGGTGGCTGCTATCGGGCTACACACCGCAGAGCTACGGGCCGAGTAGTAGCTGTAATTTAGATATAGGCGGTAGGGGAATATGCCCCGACGACCGCCTCCACACCTCTACACATAGAATGAGCAAACAAAATAAATCTGACGAAATGTCACCCGAAGAACTGCAAGCACTGTCCCTGCCCATATTGGGTACCTACGAGGAGGATGAGACCTTCGCACTTAAAGCCCGAGGAGCAGGCCAAGGAGTTCCCCTCATTGCCCTGCGCAATATGTCCATCTTACCTGGTACGGTGGTGCCCATCCTCGTGGGTCGCAGGAAGTCGATGCAGGTCATCCGACAGTCAGAGATACGTGAGCGCTGCTTCGGTGTCGTCACCCAGCGTGACGCCAATGTCGAGGATCCCCGAGCTCAGCGACCTCTTCACGGTAGGTACTATCGTCGAGGTCTCCCAGATCGTCGAGCTGCCCACGGGTGAGCTCTCTGCCATCCTTCGTGGTCGTCAGCGCTTCAGTCTCCAGCATCTGACCATGGACGATCCCCTATCTCATGGGGTCGTGTCCACCTGCTCGAGGATAGCCTCCCCGCAGCAGATAAGGAAGAGGAGTACAAGGTGACGGTGGAGCTCATTCATGAGCGCCTCTTAGGGCTCTTGGATCGTCTGGCGCCGAATGCCCCCAATGGCTTCCGCGACACGATCCGTGGGCTGAAGAATCGCGCTTATATCGTTCATCTGGCAGGCTCACTCCTTCAGCTCAGCATGGAGGATCGTCAGAAGCTCCTCGAGATGGATAGTATCTACGACCGCGCTGTCTATGTGCTCGGTCGTCTGCATGACCAGATCTCTGAGTCCTCGCTGCGTGAGGAGATCCTCAATCGCACGCGCCGTGAGATGGATCAGCAGCAGCGTGAGTACTTCCTCCAGCAGCAGATGCGTACCATCCAGGAGGAGCTCGGCACTGGCCCCAGCGCTGATGACGAGATCGAAGAGCTTCGCAAGAAGGGCAAGGAAAAGCTCTGGAGCGAAGCCGTCGCTGAGATCTATGAGAAGGAGCTTCGCAAGGCTGAGCGCCTCAATCCGCAGAGCCCCGACTTCTCGATCCAGATGCAGTATCTACGCACCATCCTCGAGCTGCCTTGGGGTGTCTTCAGTCAGGATAACTTCGACCTCAAGGGGGCGAAGGAGATCCTTGACCGCGAGCACTATGGCCTCGACCGCGTCAAGGAGCGTATCCTCGAGCACCTGGCGGTACTGAAGCTCAAGGGCGATATGAAGTCCCCCATCCTCTGCCTCTATGGCCCTCCAGGGGTAGGTAAGACCTCCCTCGGGCGTAGCATCGCAGAGAGCCTCGGCCGTAAGTATGTGCGTATCTCCCTCGGTGGGGTGCATGACGAGGCTGAGATCCGTGGTCACCGCCGTACCTATATCGGCGCGATGAGCGGCCGTATCATCCAGAGCCTGCAGAAGGCTGGCACGTCGAACCCCGTCTTCGTCCTCGACGAGATCGATAAGCTCGCTGACGACCACAAGGGTGATCCCGCATCGGCTCTCTTGGAAGTCCTCGACCCCGAGCAGAATACCGCCTTCCACGATAACTATCTCGATATCGACTACGACCTCTCGAAGGTCCTCTTCATCGCTACGGCGAATAATATCTCCACTATCCCCTCCGCCCTGCGTGACCGTATGGAGCTCATCGAAGTCACGGGCTACATCGCAGAGGAGAAGCTGAAGATCGCCGAGCAGCACCTCGTACCCAAGGAAGCCAAGGAGCACGGGCTCAAGGTGGAGGACATCCACTTCGCCCCTGGTGCCCTCGATCTCATCATCGAGGAGTATACCCGTGAGAGCGGTGTGCGCTCCCTGACGAAGCAGATCGCTGCCGTCATGCGTAAGCTCGCTTGGGCTACCGCTGCCGAGGAGCAGCTCCCCGAGTCCATCACCCCCTGAGCTCGTACGTGAGTACCTCGGCAAGACCATCTATTCGCGCGATAAGTATCAGGGCAACGAGCACGCTGGTGTCGTCGTCGGTCTGGCTTGGACCAGCGTCGGTGGGGAGATCCTCTTTCGTCGAGAGCAGCCTTCAGCCAGGGCAGTCGGGTAAGCTCATCCTCACCGGTAGCCTCGGTGATGTGATGAAGGAGTCCGCCACCCTTGCTCTCAGCTACATCCGCGCTCACGCTACCCAGCTCGGTATCGACCTCGAGGCGCTCAAGGATCAAGAGATCCACATCCACGTACCCGAGGGCGCTATCCCCAAGGATGGCCCCAGCGCAGGTATCACGATGGTCACCTCACTCGTCTCCGCTATGACCCGCCGCCGTGTGCGTGCCCACCTGGCGATGACCGGGGAGATCACCCTGCGTGGTAAGGTCCTGCCCGTCGGTGGTATCAAGGAGAAGATCCTTGCCGCTAAGCGCTCAGGCATCACGGATATCATCCTCTGCCGTGAGAACGAGAAGGATATCCTTGAGATCAACGAGCATTATCTCGAGGGGCTGAACTTCCACTATGTGGACGAGATCACCGAGGTCCTCGACTTCGCTCTGCTCGACGAAATCGTGGATAAGGCAAAGTAGACTAACTTTGTAGCTCTATGGAAGCCCGTATCAATAGCACCGAGCAGGAGTGCCGTACCATCCTCCGTACCTGTCGGGAGCTCTTCGCGAAGAAGCTCCACGACTACGGGTGCGGCATGGCGTATCCTGCGCCCAGAGTCCCTCACAGATCAGATCTATATCAAGGCTGAGCGCATCCGTGGTATCCAGATGCGCGGGCATGCTGCCGTCGACGAGGGCATCGAGCCTGAGTTCATCGGCATCGTCAACTACGGGCTCATCGGCATGATCCAGCTCGAGCGTGGAGCTGTCTCCAGCCCCGATATGAGCGTGGAGGAGGCTCTCGAGGCCTATGATCGCTGTGCGGAGAAGACCCTACAGCTTATGCTCGCCAAGAACCACGACTACGGTGAGGTGTGGCGTAATATGCGGGTGACCTCGATGACCGACCTCATCCTCTCGAAGATCCATCGCACCAAGCAGATCGAGGATCTGCAGGGCGAGACCTTCGTCTCGGAGGGTGTCGAAGCTAACTATATGGATATGGTGAACTACGCCATCTTCTGCCTCATCAAGCTTACCCTCCCCGCAGCGTGATCAATCTGCGTCATACCCTCGCCGAAGTAGCCCGCGTCATCGTAGGGCTCGTCTTCGTGGGCTCTGGCCTTCTGAAGGCCGTCGATCCCGTGGGTACCGCGCTGAAGATCTCGCAGTATCTCACCCCGATTCTCAGCCCCTGCTTCAGCGGGTGCCGAGACCATCACGCTGGCGCTGTCCTTCGTGCTGTGTGGCTCCGAGTTCCTGCTCGGGGCTTTCCTGCTTATGGGGGTGTATCGCAAGTTCTGCGCTCGTCTCTCCGTGCTCTTCATGCTGGTGATGACGGCCGTGACGCTCTACACGCTCATCGCTAACCCCATCTCCGACTGCGGTTGCTTCGGTGATGCGATCCAGCTGACCCACCTGGAGAGCTTCCTCAAGAACGTCGTTCTCCTCCCGCTCTCCATCCTCGTCCTGCGCGATGCCCGAGCGCTGCGCCACCTCTATTCGCGCCGTGAGCGCTGGGTGCCTGCTGTGCTCTCTGTCGTCGGGATCATCTACTTCATGGCGGAGAACTACCGTCACCTGCCTTACATTGACTTCCGCCCCTATGCCGTAGGGACGAACCTCCGTGAGGCCATCGCAAAGGAAGAAGCCTCCCTGCAGCGTGTGCTCCTCGGCGCTACGAAGTACATCTACTCGAAGGACGGCAAGACGAAGGCTTTCGAAGCCTCGGCCCTCCCCGATAGCACGTGGACCTTTCGTCGAGGCGCGTCAGGAGAGCAGACCTGGCAAAGCTACAAGCCTCGCTACGACTTCAATCCCATCGACAGTCTGGGTGAGCCTGTCGTCTCGACGCTCCTCGACTCCGAGGGGATCACGCTCCTTCTCCTCTCTCCCTCGTGGCGTACGGCGAGCCAAGCCGTGCTTGACGAGATCAGCGAACTCCACGAAGAGGCCAGCCGCTTAGGCTACCCCTTCTATGGCGTCACCGCCTCGACGAGCGAAGAGATAGCTCAGTGGCGTTATCTTACAGGAGCCTCCTATCCGATGCTCCAGCTCGATGCCACTCCGATACGTACCATCATCCGCTCACAGCCAGGGCTCGTCGTCCTGCGTGACGGTAAGATCATCGATAAGCGCGCCTACGCTGACTTCCCCTCCGTCGAGGGCGTCAGCACTTACCTCCGTAGTCTGCCCCAGATGCAGCCTCACGGCCCCTCTGCGACGCGCACCTACCTCCTCTGGGCGTGGGCTGCACTGCAGCTCTTAGCCTTCCTCCGCTTTTTGGGCGAGAAAGCTCCACCTCACCGTCCATCTGCACATCAAGAAGCGTTTACATTTAACCAAATAATCCTCTTTATCAAAGTAACAATGAGAAAGAATATCGTCGCCGGTAACTGGAAGATGAACAAGACCCTCAGCGAAGGGATCTCCTTCATCGGCGAACTCAAGGCTGCCCTCGCTGGCAAGTCCCTCCACTGTGACGTCATCATCGGTGCCCCCTTCATCCACCTCGCATCTATCGCTAAGGAAGCTGAAGGTAGCCCCGTAGCTATCGCTGCTGAGAACTGCGCTGACAAGGCTGAAGGTGCTTACACGGGTGAAGTCTCTGCTGCACAGGTCGCTTCGACGGGTGCACGCTACGTCATCCTCGGCCACTCTGAGCGCCGTGCTTACTACCACGAAGATGGTGCTATCCTCACGGATAAGGTACGTCTGGCTCTCGCTGAAGGCCTCGCTCCTATCTTCTGCATCGGCGAAGTCAAGGAAGAGCGCGAAGCTGGCAAGCACTTCGAAGTCGTAGAGCAGCAGCTCGAAGAAGCCGTATTCTCTCTCTGCTGAAGACTTCGGTAAGGTCGTCCTCGCTTACGAACCCGTCTGGGCTATCGGTACGGGCCTCACTGCTTCCTCTGCTCAGGCTCAGGAGATCCACGCTCACATCCGTAGCCTCATCGCTAAGAAGTACGGTGCTCAGGTCGCTGAAGACTGCACGATCCTCTACGGTGGTAGCTGCAACGCTGCTAACGCTAAGGAACTCTTCTCTCAGCCCGACGTCGACGGTGGTCTCATCGGTGGCGCTTCACTCAGCGTAGAGAAGTTCCTCCCCATCATCGAAGCGTTCAACTAACGCTCCCTCCCTCTTTAGCCACCCCTTCCCCGCGAGGGGGTGGCTAACTCTTTCCCTCACACGCTCCCCAACCCCTCAGCGAAACTCCTATGCTCAGACGCATTCAGCTCACGCTTGCGCTCCTCGTCACGTGCCTCACCTTCGCCGCGACTCTCTCGGCGCAGACCGCACCTGAGAAGCTAAGACCACGCAATATCCTCGAAGCCCTCGAGCAGATCAATCCCGGTGAGGGCTTCGTGACGATCATCCAAGACCCCGACCTCCGTGGTGTCATCGGTAGCGCTCCCGCTCCACGTGGCTCCTCGGTGCTGGCTCGTGATGGCAACTACTCCATCCTCTACGGCTACCGTGTCCAGGTCTTCAACAGCAACCTCCCCAACGCTAAGAGCGAGGCTTATGCTCGTGCCGAAGCTATTCGCCGCGTCGCCCCCTACGCTCAGTAGCTACATCACCTTCCGCGCCCCCTTCTGGCGCCTGACCGTCGGTAACTTCACCTCACAGGGAAGAAGCTCGCTCGGCTCGCGCTCGTCTTATGGTCGCTCTGCCCTGCTTGGGGCCGTGAGTCCCTACGTAGTCCGTGAGAAGGTCCGCATCCTCAACTACACCGAACCCCCATGCCTCAGAAGAATAGCCTCCCCGATCCCGTCGACACTCACCTTCGTCTCTGAGAGCGAAGAGGCTACCGAAGCCGCTCTGCGCCACCACTACCACGAGATCCTCCGCCTGCTGGGCGAAGATCCCGAGCGTGAGGGCCTGGTGAAGACACCCGAGCGCGTCGCTAAGGCCATGCGCTTCCTCACCTCAGGTGCGCACAAAGACCCGAAGGAGATCCTCCGCTCGGCGATGTTCCGCGAGGAGTATCGCCAGATGGTTATCGTCAAGGATATCGACTTCTACTCGCTCTGTGAGCACCACATGCTGCCCTTCTTCGGTAAGGTCCACATCGGCTATATCCCCAACGGCTACATCACGGGGCTCTCGAAGCTCCCCCGCATCGTCGACGTCTTCGCTCGTCGCCTGCAGGTACAGGAGCGCCTGACGACGCAGATCAAGGACTGTATCCAGGAGGCACTCAATCCCCTCGGCGTCATCGTCGTCATCGAGGCACAGCACATGTGCATGCAGATGCGTGGCGTAGAGAAGCAGAATTCCTTCACCACGACCAGTGACTTCACCGGTGCCTTCCGCGAAGCTAAGACGCGTGAGGAATTCATGCAGCTCATCACGCACAGCCGCCGCTAAAGGTATAGCCCCTGTAGCATCTCCTGTATAATATAGGTACGCTAGAGCTCGCCCCAGCGATCCCGTATGGATCGCTGGGGCGAGCGCTTTTGTAGTAGTGTATGTGTGGCGAGCGGCTTTTACTTTGAGGGCTCTGCGAAGCGGCGTGAGCGAGCGAGCATGCAGGCTCCGATGAGCCCTGCGCGGTCGCCGAGCGTAGCCGTGCGGATCTGCGTATCGCGCGTCACGACGCTCATCGAATAGATGCGTACCGAGGCCTCGACCTGCTGGGTGAGGTAGCCGGAGGCATCAGCAAGGCTACCACCGATGATGACGAGCTCGGGGTTGAAGACGTTGATGAGGTTCGCTACCTGCTTACCGAGCTCACGGCCCAGCTCGCTGAGGACCTGCAGGCAGAGCATATCCTCCTGAGCGCAGGCGCTGATGAGGTCAGACATGCGGAGCTCACGGCCCGAGTGGACGATGGACGAGAGGACGGAGCTCTCACCAGCACGGATGCGCTCCTGGATCTTACGGCACATAGCCTGACCGCTGACCTCGGTCTCGAGGCAACCCTTCTTACCGCAGTGGCAGAGGATCTGGTTGTCGAAGACGGAGATATGGCTGAATTCCCCTGAGAAGCCCGACTTACCGAAGTAGATCTGCTTGTCCTGGATGATACCGAGACCGAGACCCCAGCTGATATTCACGTAGAGTACGGAGTTGACCTCCATATCCTTGGTGCAGCCCGCAGTGAACTCCCCGAAGGCCATACCGCGCGTGTCGTTGTCGATCGAGACGCGTAGGGCGAGCTTGCTGCTGAGGATCTCGGAGAGCGGACGGTCGCCGAAGAAGTTGAAGAGGCTATAGCTGTGCCCCGTGACGGGGTTGATGCGCCCAGGGAGGTTGACGTTGATGTTCAGGATCTCCTTGGGCTGGATGCCGTGGCGCGTGATGAAGCCACGGATCTCACGGCAGATCGTCTCGAGGGCCTCGGGGGTATTCTCGAGCGTGTAGGGCAGGTCGTAGTCTGCGCATATCAGCTCGCTCTGCAGGTTGATCAGGCCGATGTGCATGCCCGAGCGCTTGATGTCTACGCCGATGAAGTAGCCCCCGTCGGGGTTGAGCCCGAAGAGTAGGGGGAAGCGCCCGACGCCGATCTCCAGCTTACCTTGGCTCTGGATGCAGCCTCCGTCTTGGAGGTCTTGGAGGATCTTAGAAGTTGTGGGGACGCTGACGTATAGCTCCTTGGCTATGTCCGTCATCGTGGCCGTCTTGTTGCGCAGCAGGTAATTGATCACACGGAGCTTGTGCAGCCCCTTCTTTGTCTCCTGGCTGAGGTCGTCAAGTAGTTTGGGTGTCATGTGGAGTCTGGTACTGAGGTGAGCTATTTAGGCTTCGCCTTTAGGTGGCGTAGATCCCTGAGACTTGCGGCGGTTGTTGGGGCGCTTCTTCTTGCGTGCACCCTGGTCTGCACCTTCGCCCTTGGGGGCTTCGGTCTTGCCTTCGGGGCGCTGGCCCTGCTGTGAGCTGCGGCCACGTCCGCGACCACCGCCCTTGTTGCCTTGTCCCCCGCGGGGAGAAGAGCCACCACGGCCACCGCGCTCGGGGCGACGGCTGGGGTCGTAGGCGGGTGTGGGGCCGAAGGCCTCATCTACTGGGATCTTATAGATTTCCTTTTCGAGGAACTCTTCAATGCGTCCGAAGCCAGGCTGTTCCTTCTCGCTGACGAAGGTGATCGCCAGCCCCTCATCGTTGCCACCACGGGCAGTACGACCGATGCGGTGTACATAGTCCTCGGGGTCGTGGGGGATGTCATAGTTGATCACCATGCGGATGTTGTCGATATCGATACCGCGCGCCACGACGTCGGTGGCGACGAGCAGATCGATATTGCCCGACTTAAAGTTCTTCATGACCTCTTCGCGCTTCTCCTGCGTCAGGTCAGAGTGCATCTGCTCGACGCGGATATTGAGACGAGAGAGGGCTGCGGTGAGCTCCTTGACCTTGAGCTTGGAGCTGGAGAAGATGATCGTACGTGTAGGGGGTGTTTCGCGGAAGAGCTGCGTCAGGATGGGCAGCTTCTGGCGCTCATAGCAGACATAGGCGGACTGCACGATGCTCTCGGGCGGGCGGGAGATAGCCAGCTCGACCTCGGCGGGGTTGTGCAGGATGGTGCGGGCGAACTTCTTGATCTTCGGTGGCATCGTCGCCGAGAACATCACGCGCTGGCAGTCCTTCGGCAGCGCACTGTTGATCTGCATGATGTCCTCCTGGAAGCCCATGTCGAGCATGCGGTCAGCCTCGTCGAGCACGAAGTACGTCACTCCCGAGAGGTCTGCCTGCTGGAGGTTCATCAGGGCCAGGAGACGCCCTGGCGTGGCGATGACGATCTCCGCCCCGAGAGCCATACCGCGGCGCTGCTGCTCCCAGGCGATCCCGTCCGTACCGCCGTAGATAGCTACTGAGGAGACGGGGAGGAAGTAGGCAAAGCCCTCGACCTGCTGCTCGATCTGGATGGCGAGCTCACGGGTCGGAGCCATGATGACGGCATTGACCTTCTTAGGGTCGCCCTCGCCACGGCTCAGTCGGTTGATGATGGGTAGGAGATAGGCCGCGGTCTTACCTGTACCTGTCTGGGCACAAGCGATCATGTCGCGGCGTTCGAGGAGAAGGGGGATGGTGGCCTCTTGTACGGGTGTGGTCTCGAAGAAGTTCATCGCTTCGAGCCCATCCAGCACTTCGTCCTCAAGATCTAGTTCGTCGAAATACATTGATGCTGCTATGTTGAGTTAGAGGCAAATATATAGCTTTTTCCCCCAATATCTTAATAAGTCTACGCCCCATCCTAAAATATTATCCCGAAAAAGCCCCGTATTTCTAAAAGTCCTTCGCTGTGCCTTCCCTCTGCCAGCCCCATTGGGGCGCTCTATGTGGGGTAAGGATCGTCCCTTATCCCTATAGAAGCGTCGCGGGGCACCCCATTGAGGTACCCCGCGATAGCTCCTTTGTTGAAGCTACTCTTACTGCCCTTATAGTGGCAGTGAGCTATGGTTGCTGGAGTAGCTTCTCCGTAGAGAAGATGCTCACTATGCGCCCCTTCTCGAAGAGAACTAAGTTGAAGTGCTCCTCGTCGGTCGAGCGCCCCGTGAGATCCTTGACGAAGGCTTTGTAGAAGCTGTCGTGCCACTTCGTCCCGTAGTGCGTGTAGTCGATACTTAGAATAGGCTCGGTGCGCTTCAGAAGTCCAGGCGTGAGGTCAATGGCTACATAGTAGGGCTCTGCACCGATCTTATGCGCATACGCCCCTATGGTACTCAGGGGAAGACACGCGCTTGAGGTGCAGCCGTCGGTAAAGATGTAGACCAAGGCCTTAGGCTTGGAGGCGAGTGCAGCTCGGAGCTCGGTACCATTGACGCAGAGGATCTTTCCCTCTCGATGTACCCTATCGAGGGTCTCGTCGAGGTCACGGAGCTTATTCCGTGAGAAGACGATCCTTGCTCGCTCTTCGCGGTCTAAGTACTGGTAGCCTGATGTGAGCCCGTAGACTTGGAGGTACCCCGTGAGATAGAGGCCGCCTGCTGCGATGACGAGGATGGCAAGTGCTACCCCAATGCCACAGAGTATTCGCTTCACTGTCCGATGCATGAGAGGTGGAAGAATTAATGTCAGCTGGGCTATCTAAGAAGGTGATGAAGTTCGTGCTCGCTCTTCATAGTATCAAACCCGTTGGATGAAGATTATACCACTCCCAGCAACATATACTGATGTGGTATTCCGCTACGAATGTACGAAATAATGGCCGTGGAATAGGTGCGTCGTGTAGAGCTATATAGTATGGCGAAGAAAGCTATATAGCTTTGGACTGATTCCTATATAGCTTTGTGAAGTGACCTATATGAGGTTGTTGCTCCGCGCAGGGATAAAAGTTGTGGACGAGTGGCAGAAAAGTTTGGGACTACGTGCGTGGACGATAAATCTACGTGCGTGGATATTTGGATTTACGTGCCTGGTCTTTAAGACTACGTGCATAGATAGAAGAATACCACTACGGGAAGGTGCTTTTTCCCTTCACGAGAACGATGCTTTTTCCTCGGCTGGATAAAGAGGAATACTCGCGATAAGGCGAAGGGCTTGCGTATCACTTTGGAGAGGCATATCGGGGAGGGGCTTTGGGTGATGAAGAGAGGGGGCGTCGTGGAGTGATGGTGCTGGGGAGGCTAAGGGACGGAGATTGCGTACCTTTGGGGAAAGAAACGACTTACATATATATATGATACTTACCGATGACTGGTTCACCAGCGTGAGCCATACCGAGGGTGGGGCGATCGTCCTCCTGACCGTCCGCAAGGGCCTCACTCAGTTCTTCGAGAGCGGCAAGCTCCGTGTGCGCGTGGATATAGCGTGGCCTTACACCGCTGAGCCCGATGGGATGCCCGATGAAGAGACCGCACGCCTCATCGAGGACATCGAGCCCAAGCTCCGCCGCATCATGGAGAAGGACAAGCTCGCCATCCTCACGGGGAACTATACCGGCGGTGGGCAGAAGGACTGGACCTTCTACACACGCCACCTCCCTTCCTTCGGCGAACGTCTGAATGAATGCCTCGCGCCTTACCCTACGCTTCCGCTCGAGATCCACTGCGAAGAGGACCCCGACTGGAGCGACTACCACGAGATGCTGGCGCTCGAGACCGACGACTCAGACGAAGACTAAGCGATGGAGCAGCTCTTCCGCCCCGCTTCGGTGCCTACCGATCGCCTCGTCCTCTACTTCAATGGCTGGGCACTCAGCCCCATTGCCGTAGAGCACCTCGGCCTCCCCTGAGGGGCAGGATCTCCTGCTTCTCTGGGACTACCGCACCGATGCGCTGGACTTTGACTTCTCGCCCTATCGTGAGATCCGCCTCGTCGCTTGGTCGATGGGTATCTGGGCAGCCGATCGCTTCTTCGCTAAGCACGAGGAGCTCCGCAGTCGTGTCGTCTCGGGTACGGCGCTTGCTGGTACGGGCTACCAAGTCGATGATGCCGTGGGTATCCCCGAAGCCTTCTTCCATAAGACCCTCGAGGGGCTGACGGAGGAGAATCGTGAGCGCTTCGACCGGCACATGCTCGGTGGTAAGACCTACCGCCACCTCTATGAGGAGGTGCGCCAGCGCTCTACGGAGGCGCTCTATGATGAGTTCATCCGCCCCTTCACCGTCGACCGCGATCAGCCCCGCCCGCTGCCTAAGCCCGCAGCCTTTCGGCCTGTGGAGCAAAGCCTTCATCGGCGAAGATGACCGCGTCGTCCCCCCGACGAACCAAGAGAACTACTGGCGCATCCAGGGCGTGCCTTTCACGCACCTCCCCGAAGACGCCGCACTACCTCCTCGGCCACTTCCGCCGCTGGGAGGAGTTCTGGTAGCCCAACTTCTTTCCCCCATTAAACGAGCATGAGCCGCCCTCTGCACTGCTGGCAGAGGGCGGCTCATTGCTTATCGTGCCTCAGCTTCTAAGACTCAGGCATGATCCCTAGTGCATGCGCAAGCTTTTTCATCTTCTCGCTGAGTTCAGTTTTTGCAAGTAAATAGATCGAGCTTGATTGATGAACTCTTGCTTGTATTCGTCTCCAGCTGCGCTGAGTATCAAGTCAACGTCGTGACTATTCTTATTTAGAATCACTAGCGTTTCTGGCTTCGTCAAGAGAACCGTTGGTAGCAAGGTTGGGATTGCATTGGGCTTCTGAGGTAGGTCTCCCTGCTTAATTAAATCCGTGCCATAGCGCAAGAATAAATCAGGTGTTATGTTTCTCCCCATTTCGCTATAGCGGTCGCGTGCCGTTTGTAATGCGGGAGCCCCATCTTTTACTTTGTCCTCCGAAGAGTGAGTCTAGCTCCTCGTAAGTCTCATCGGAAAGGATAATTTCTTGTTCGCTAAGCTCGGTGGTGATAACTTGCTTAAATGCCTCATAGGCCTGTGGGTAGTCGCTGTTGAGGGATATTAAGAGCTGATATTCGGTACTCTCTTCTTTGAAGTGATTCACCCAATCGTCCTGGTCAAAGGATTGGAGATAGTTTCCAGCCATTTGCTTGCAGTGGGATACAATCTGTAGCTGCTGCATCTCTGTGGTGTCACTGAAGAACTCCACTGGTATTGTTTGTATCGTCTGTTTGGAGATCTTCTCAGCAAAAGAGTCCTTGAAGCGATCCCAGTCTGTAAGTAGTCGGTCTATTGGAATATCTATAGTTTGTGAGATGCCCTTGTAGTGGGGGATGACGTTTTCTATGGATAGAACTTGGCCTAGGTGGTTAGATATAAGTGCTCTAACTATACCCTTGTATAGGGGATATCCTCCCAATGAGGAATACATCAATAGTAGGTCTTCATATGTTGTGAAGATCTGGATATATTTTTGGGCTAGGTTTGTAGATAGCTCCTCGTCCTCTTCTTGTAGTATGCCATTCATAGACGAATAGGGGAAGTTATTTCCACGAGATAGGCGCATGCATAAAGAGGCAGTTGTACAAGATGCTCCCTTTCTGGGATTTTAGGGAATAGGGAGGTAATAATGTTATCCTCCATCACTTCTCTCATATCAGGCCTTGCACTTATTACCCTGAGGTCTATCCATTGTCGGAGTAGTATCTCTGCACTTGAGGTGTCTCTAGTTTCTTGGATTTTATCCCTTAGATTACCACGGAAAATGGACAGCTTGCTCCGGTCATTATCGGGTAGGTACTTTACGCAATCCAATGTCTCTAATTCTTCGATACTCATCTTTGATAAATGCCAGTCTACTTCGGATATGGGGGCATGAGATCTTATAATCCTTGAATGAACCTTGAGCTTGTTGGACAAATTTCACAAATAACTCTGCTGTAGTCGTAGTCTCATGAAGAAACTCAATGGGGTTCAGGTATGAGTGTTTCTCTATCTCCTCTTGTAATTGGGTAATCTTGTTATAGAACTTAGGAGCATCAAAGATTTTTGGATTAGGTGCTCCAGATTCACTTATTATATAGCCGTAGGACTGAGAGTAGATGGAGGTTGTCACATCTTGTAGATACCTCTTTGCACTTTCTTCTCTAGTGTGCTTAAGGAGCTCTATCTGATACTGCTTAGGGCAATCCTCCTTCTCTTCTGGAGCTTTCATAAGTAACTGTTCCCAGAAGTTTATGGGGATTGATTTGTCTTGTTCTTCTTTCTCTTTAGCTTCTGCTCTACTTGGGAAAATGCAAGAGCTGTATTCTCTATATTCGTTACAGCGACAATCGCATTCTCCAAGAGGCTCGGAAGGATGGGCTGACCTACGAGACTCTTTGAGTAGTGTAGTCTCGCCTTTTTCTAGCTCACGTCTAAGCTGATCTGTGTAGACGATATCTAGAACCTATTCAGGGGGAGTTGGTAGTATAGCGCAGATAAATACTTCTGCGTTTTTTCGTTGCGATATTTATATGCCAAAGGTTCAAGGAAGGACAATTCTAAGAGTTCCTTCTGTGGAGATTCATTGATCTTGTGCTTCCCGATTATGAATAGCGCAATGTATTCATCTGGGATGGATGCTGAGCATGTTTCGCTTGTCGTGACACAGTCGTTGATGAAAGGCAATGATCTCTCTGGGTGTTTTGCTCTCCGTCAGTAAGTCGTAGATCTGGGTAATAGAGTGCTCGGGTGATAAGCCGATCCCAAAAGGCTTCCTTCCATTGGTCGGAGAGGTAGCCTTTCCAGTTCGATAGAGTAGGTGGAGCGACACGGTAAACGACATCAAAAGTCTTGTCGATGAAGTCATTCCCATAGCAGCGTTTATCACCGCTGTCTTCCCCCTTGAAGGCGGATATAATGTGCTTTCTATCGAAGGGGATGATGACTTGATGTGCTCATACTTCTCTTCGGAGAAGAAGGAATGAATGCTGCCCAAAACTCTTGTACTTTTGCTAGCTGGAAGTCGATCCATGTTATCGAATACAAGGATCAGATGAGTCTGAAGGCTTTGGTCAAGATCCTTCATCCACTCTCTGAATTGGGAGGAGCTGGGCTCCTCTGAAAATACTACTTCGTGAGTGGTTTCCTCCTTAGTTCTTTCTTGATAAATAGCAAGTAGCTCGTTAAGGAAGGCTTTAGGAGTTCTTATCTCTGAGCGTATATATCTGATGACGATGTAGATTAATCCCAAGAGTAAGGGAAGGGCAGGGACGAATATGTTCCAGCATGGGGCCCATTTTTCTGGGCCTATCTTCCCTAACTCCGAGAATGTAGGAGTTGCAACTGTCATCAACGCGAATACTAGTACCCCATACTTATCTTGGGGATGGTCTTTGTACTGGTCTCTCGTTTCTGAGACATTAAATCCTTAAGTTGCTGTTTCCATTCTTTTCGTTTTTGAGGGCTAAGAGTTTGGGATGATTGTATGACTTTATTTGTGAGCTCCTCTAGTATGGATCGACGGAGCATGTCATTCTGGTGCCCCCAAACATCGTAGTTGAAGAAAAATAGCCTTAGCCGCTTTGCCTTCTTCCTTTTTATGTAGCTCCTTCTCTATCTTATGTAGCTCCTTCTCTATCATTGTGATGAGGTTGGACTTGCCAGAGCCCCAACTGCCTTCTATCCCAATCATTAAAGACTTTTTCGCATTAAAGATCTTTTGGGCTATCTGCTCGGCTGTCTTTTGGTGAGCTTTTCCTACGAAGAGATCCTTCCCGCAAGGAGCTTTGGAGATGTAGTTGTAGTTATTCTTCATTTAGTATCTATATTATATATGTATGCTTGAGAGAATTTACCTGTATGTGAAAAAGTGCTGGTATAAGACAAGAGTCGAGACCCTCATGATGAGAGAGTCTCGGCTCATTGCTTATCGTGCCTCAGCTACTAAGCGCCGTGGAACTCGTATTCGGCCTGGATGTCGATCGTCAGGTGCGTGAAGAGCGTCTCGATGAGCTGGTCAGTGACCTCGAGGGCTGAGCGAAGGACGTGGTCGGAGAAGGCTTGCAGGAGGTCGCGTGCGTGCAAGGGGCTGCGTCTGGTAGATAGCCAGATACTGCTCTTCCATCTCGCGCTGACGCTGGTCGGTCTCAGCTTCGAAGTCGGCGTAGACCTTCTTGATGATGGGGGCATAGCGGTTGTAGTCGACCATGCCGAGCGCCTGGACCTTGCGGAACTTCCAGTAGGCGGACTCGTGTGAAGACTCGTTCGTCCCCTTCGTGTAAGCCTTGGGGTAGGAGCGGATGCCTTCGTAGAGGGGGAGGAAGACGCTGAGGTCAGCCATCCCAAGCGCCACATAGTTGACGCATCCGATAGCCTGAGGAAGCTCGGGGCGTACCTGCAGGAGGTGCGTCTGCGTGGTGCGGAAGATGGAGACGGGGCGATAGACCTCCTTGGGGTTCTGATGGAGGTAGGGGTCGTGGTCCGTGCCGTCGTAGTGGAAGCGGAAGAGCTGTCTGAGGCGGCTGATGGAGATGGGCTCGGCAGCTTGGGCGAAGACGGGGAAGGTGTTCTTCGTCACGTCGTTCTTGATCGATGGGCTCAGCTGTGCCTGCAGGCCCCATACGCGGGGGTAGTTGTAGGTCGTGTCGAGCTTGACATCACGGATGTAAGCCTCGTGGAAGTCGAACTCGCCACGCGCAGGGGTCGTACAAGCCGTGCTGGATGGCGAACTCAATGAGGTCGTCCGAAGCCAGATAGTTTGCGTGATCCTTGGGGTCGTACTTGCGGAAGCGGCTCTGGTTCCCCGTGACGAAGTACTGATCTTCGGGGATGCGGGTAGCGAGCCAGCGGTGTCCCGAGGCGGTCTCAAGGTACCAGATCTCGTGGCTGTCGACGAAGCCGACGCCGAAGCCTTCGGCCACCCCGTGCATCTCGATGAGCGAGCCGAGGCGTTCGACACCTTCGCGAGCCGAGTGGATGTAGGGCAGGACGATGTTGAAGACGGAGTTCTCAGCGACGCCGTCGGGTACGAGGGGGTCGGCTTCGAGGGCGCGGTCGCTACTGAAGATACTTTCGGTAGCACTCATGCCGACGCCGACGCTGTTGAAGCCAGCGCTTCCCCAGTGCCCGTGGAGGTGGTAGGGGGCAAGGGCGGAGTAGCCAAGAGCGCGCTTGGGGAGGTCGCAGCGGAAGGGGCTGTCGAGAGCGACGAAGCGCTCGGGACCATGGTCGGTGTCTTCGTAGATCTCAAGGTTCTTCGCCAGGACGGCGTTCCAGTCCTCGCTACGTGCGACGATCATAGAGCCGTCGGAGGTGTGCTGGCGTCCGACGATGATGGTGGTACATTCGGATGGGTAGTCCGTGTGTAGCTGCTGTGGTTGGGTCTTCTGTCTCATGACTCTTTGTTTTTCGGTTAGGAACAGCGGGCAACTTGCGTTGTCAAATGGTACTGCAATGTTACGACTTTTTGACTGACAGTGCAATACCTACCGATAGGTATTTGCTTCTCTATGGGGGCTTTTCGTGGGAAGAGGGTGTGCGGAGATCTCCGAAAGGTGGGTGCATCTATATGAGGGGGTGGTGTGAACCTATATTGGTCGTCGGGTTGACCTATATTGGTCCGACGACGAAGCTATATAGGTCGCGATGACGACCTATATAGGATGGCGAAGAAAGCTATATAGCTTTGTGAAGTGACCTCTATTAGGTTGTTGCTCCACGTAGGGATAAAAGTTGCGGACGAGTGGCTGATAAGCTTGATCTACGTACGTGGCTCTAATATCTACGTACGTGGATATTTGGATTTACGTGCCTGGTCTTTAAGACTACGTACATAGACAGAGGAAAAAGCACTACGTGAAGGCGCTTTTTCCTTCACGCGAACGATGCTTTTTCCTCCGCTGGATAAAAGAGGAATACGCGCGATAAGGCGAAGGGCTTGTGTGTTTCTTCGGAGAGGCATATCGGGGAGCTGGGCATGCGATGCCTTAGCACTCTAAATAGAGGACAGGACTCGCGGCAACAGTCTCATTCATAGAGATCGGCGGATGAAGGCCTCGCCGTGTATGCTCCGTCCTCCGCTTAAGGTGTGGGAGTGAGGGTGTTGGGAGGAAGAAATATCTCACCTACTTCTGGTGTGAGTATATATAATGTACGCGCGCGAAATTGGTCGGGAAAAGTGCCTTGTCGTCGTATGAATTTGCGTGCTTATTTGGAAGTTTGGGTGATTTTTTTCCCTACCTTTGCACTCGCAAAAGAAACGAACGGCCTAGCGGCGACGCGGGTAGTTTGACTTTGAGAGATCTTTGAGATAATTGATATTGACAAACAGAAGTGTAGTAACAAACGTTTAGGGAAAAGAAGACCCTAACCGTCAATTACGACCTTTACTTAGGTAGAGATACACTAATAAATCTGAAGCAAGAATCATTTTTAGAGCAAGACAAACAGAACAAAGTACAATAAAATATTGACAATGAAGAGTTTGATCCTGGCTCAGGATGAACGCTAGCGATAGGCTTAACACATGCAAGTCGAGGGGCAGCATGGTCTTAGCTTGCTAAGACTGATGGCGACCGGCGCACGGGTGCGTAACGCGTATGCAACTTGCCTCACAGAGGGGGATAACCCGTCGAAAGACGGACTAATACCGCGTACACTCTATGTTGGGCATCCAAATGTAGAGGAAATGAAATTCGCTGTGAGATAGGCATGCGTCCCATTAGCTAGTTGGTGAGGTAACGGCTCACCAAGGCGACGATGGGTAGGGGAACTGAGAGGTTGAACCCCCACACTGGTACTGAGACACGGACCAGACTCCTACGGGAGGCAGCAGTGAGGAATATTGGTCAATGGGCGAGAGCCTGAACCAGCCAAGTCGCGTGAAGGATGACTGTCTTATGGATTGTAAACTTCTTTTTATACGGGAATAACAAGAGTCACGTGTGCTCCCTGCATGTACCGTATGAATAAGCATCGGCTAACTCCGTGCCAGCAGCCGCGGTAATACGGAGGATGCGAGCGTTATCCGGATTTATTGGGTTTAAAGGGTGCGTAGGCGGCCTGTTAAGTCAGCGGTGAAATCTAGGAGCTTAACTCCTAAATTGCCATTGATACTGGCGGGCTTGAGTGTAGATGAGGTAGGCGGAATGCGTGGTGTAGCGGTGGAATGCATAGATATCACGCAGAACTCCGATTGCGAAGGCAGCTTACTAAGGTACAACTGACGCTGAAGCACGAAAGCGTGGGTATCAAACAGGATTAGATACCCTGGTAGTCCACGCAGTAAACGATGATAACTGGGCGTATGCGATATACAGTATGCTCCCTAAGCGAAAGCGTTAAGTTATCCACCTGGGGAGTACGCCGGCAACGGTGAAACTCAAAGGAATTGACGGGGCCCGCACAAGCGGAGGAACATGTGGTTTAATTCGATGATACGCGAGGAACCTTACCCGGGATTGAAATGTAGATGACCGCTCCTGAAAGGGAGTTTTCCTTCGGGACATCTATGTAGGTGCTGCATGGTTGTCGTCAGCTCGTGCCGTGAGGTGTCGGCTTAGTGCCATAACGAGCGCAACCCCTGTCTACGGTTGCCATCAGGTAATGCTGGGAACTCCGTAGAGACTGCCGTCGTAAGGCGTGAGGAAGGTGGGGATGACGTCAAATCAGCACGGCCCTTACATCCGGGGCGACACACGTGTTACAATGGTAAGGACAAAGGGCAGCTACCTGGCGACAGGATGCGAATCTCTAAACCTTATCACAGTTCGGATCGGAGTCTGCAACTCGACTCCGTGAAGCTGGATTCGCTAGTAATCGCGCATCAGCCATGGCGCGGTGAATACGTTCCCGGCCTTGTACACACCGCCCGTCAAGCCATGGGAGTCTGAGTACCTAAAGTCCGTAACCGCAAGGGTCGGCCTAGGGTAATACAGGTGACTGGGGCTAAGTCGTAACAAGGTAGCCGTACCGGAAGGTGCGGCTGGAACACCTCCTTTCTGGAGTTCTGAAAATGGGCTTTAGTATAGTTAGTGTAGTATGTACGTAAGAGATGAGTTAGGTGATTTTTCTGAATGTGCGTACTCGCTTCTGCTGTCATATCGATCTTCTCACCCATCACGAGGCGGTGACTGGCTACCCAGCTGGTCACCGCCTCGCTTCGTTATACCCCACTCCTCCCTTTTATCGGAGAGATATACATAGCATGTATCCAGTGTTTTATTAACTTTGCCTCTGTAACGTTACTTGATTCTGTTTGGGATCAGGAGCCTTAAGTATAATCTAGCTATATAAGATATGGCAATCACTACACCTAAGACACGCACCTACTATGGTGAGTACACCCTCGAGCATTGGATTGATCTAATTCTGTCTAAGAATATTATCCTGCCAAAATATCAACGTACCTTCGCATGGGATAAGAGTAAGATAGAGCAATTCATTATCTCCTTGAACAATGGAGACTATATTCCCCCTGTTACTATAGCTGCAGGGCAAGAGAATGGCGATGAAGCTAATCTTATACTAGATGGACAGCAGCGTCTGACAGCTGTGCTACTTATTGCTCTCGGACTCATTCCAAAATCAAAGGACTTTCCAAGGAGTCTTCGCTCTTTCTCGGATGAAGAGACAGCAGATAATAGTGAACAAGATGACAGACCAGAAGAAGAAATAGGCACCACTATTGAATGGAGCTTTCGGGTTATGTTGGAAGAGCTGGGTGACCAATGGAAAGCCGATAAGTCTGCTTTGAAAACAAGGTTAGGCGGGGATCCTAGATATGAGAGCCTAGCTGTACCAAGTGGGGTAATAGTGTCGGACTTGTTGAAGACAAGGAATCTAGGATTCCTCTATATTCTTCCTAGTGATAGCTCTGTTGATAGCCAGCAACTATTTGCAAAACTCTTTCGTAGTATTAACTATGATGGAGTTAGGTTGTCTCGAGAAGAAAGTCGAAAAAGCGTTGTATTACCAAGACCTAAATATGACCGGCTACTTTGAAGGACGATTGGATTCTGGTACGGATATCTTGTGTGGTCTTCATATCACTTCAGGTATAGGTGCTCCCACAAGGAGGATTGATTGGTTACGCTACCTTTCTATACTATCACAAAAGAGCCTTGATCTCACCCCATTAAAAGGATACAGAACAGAGTCTTCGCGTGAGGATTTCTATGGAGACTATGTTGCCTATATCTTGGGACTAAATGAGCAAGCAAATACGGGTAAGTTCGAATCTTTTTAAGGAGAAGGATTTTTATAAGGATGAAATCTGGAAGAGTCGCTATAAGGACTTACATGACGTAATCTCACTGTTTAAGGAGAGGGTGGGAACACTATCTTCTTGGATAGATGCAGACTATTGGCTTTTTGGCCTTATTTATCTGGTCTTATTTGAAGGGAAGAAAAAGTTAGTCCATGATGATAATCTAATTAATGAGATACGAACTGCGATTAATCTTGCAAAGAAGGATGGGCGACATCGATCGAGACCCAATCAACTAACCTACCTCCGTCAGCGTATTAATGACTCAATAGAGATCTATAGAAAGCATGTATCATAGCATCCATTCAGATTTTATCGAGACTCCACTTATCGAGATTTTGAAAGAGGGAGTGCAGGCCTGTCGTCCTCTTGGAGTCGGGATTCACACTGAACCCATGAAGGAATACTTCCTCTCTTCGCTTTTTCCTTCGTATGACGGGGAGTCCCAAGAGCAAAAAGCTTAAGTGTATTTGCTGGGAGTTGGCGACACATGATTATGAGTTTCGCTGTGAGTACACCTCTGCTAGGATTTCTTTTGGTGAAATGTCGAACATGGGTCATAAGGTGAAACTCTATGAAGCATTACGGGAGTCAATAAATAAGATTATGAAGCCTTCTATGGGGAATATTATTTTAGAGAAGGATAAGATAGAGGAACTTCGGAACCACGTCATTTCCAGTCTTGAGGAAGCTCCTGTAGTTGCGACCTGGTTAAAGCAAGACCTTGACTTGGTGCATTGTGATGTGTCTTTTTCTATTGTATGGTTCTAAGAAACTCTCTATATCTGATCAAGGATTAAAAAAATGACTATGAGAGTTTAGTATATAGGCATAGAAATCGCTGTGCCCATAATCTAACTTCATATCAAAGGTGCTTTGATAGTTTTGATAGGCTAAAAGACAAGGACTATCCTCGACAGAACTATGTCTATCGTTTTGTTATTCTTATCCTCATTGATGAAATCTTTATTGAGCTATACCAAAAGTATAAGGAGCTTGTGGAGAGAAGTCCATGGAGATAAGTTGACGTATTTTCCATACTTTGAGACTTTGGATTAGAGCATGAGTTTGTCAGGAGAGTTACGAGGCGGTGGCCGGCGGATAGCTGGTCACCGCCTCGCTGTGTTTCCGCCCTTGATGAGGGGATGAAATGCGGTAGGGGAGCGGGACGTTTATACGGTGGATGACCGAAGGGGACGGTGCCGGGCAGAGGCTCGCTGAGCTAAGTCTTCGTACCTTTACGCTGTAAAT
>BNJT01002826.1_pt1 | contig 29050 bp, 32 predicted proteins | sample 8540491 | NCBI WGS metagenome assembly BNJT01 (sample SAMD00202455, study PRJDB9452) | human saliva metagenome | host: Homo sapiens | reverse complement strand
TGTCAACAGACTTGAGCGAAAAAGACTCAACTTTTTGAAGTGGGTGGGAGTTAGAGGTGGTGGCAAGAGGTGTTGTGCTGGTGGCTTTGGTGCGGAAATAGGCGGAAATTAGGGGTTCTTTGGGCGGTAACTTACCTGGATGCGGGCGTTTCATCTCTACGCAACGAAATATATGAGGTTAGCAACGGTAATTCCGACGCATACGGTCACCCTAGCTCTATGATGGAAGGTGAGTGTTCACTCTAGGTTAAAGGATTACTGAGGATAATGGCAGAGACACCGAAAAGTTCTGACATCCCTAAGAGAACTGGGTCTTGGTGGAGTAAAAATTGGTTCTATATAACACTGGTTTTAGTAGCTGTTATCGGCGGTGGATGCGCATTTACACTCCCCTACCAATTTCAACGTGAAGGCGATAACATATGGAGCCTACGTCAAGCTATCCTTGCCGCTACCGGTGGTGTTCTTGCAATACTTACCCTGTGGGAGAACCGCCGCAAGAATATTCAGGAGAAAGAAAAGAACGACCAAGACCATACTCGACAGGTGCATGCTGAACGACGCGCTCGTTATGCCAAAGCGGTTGAACAACTTGCCGAAGAGAAAGCCCCTATTCGCCTTGGAGGTGTCTACACGCTAATCAAGCTCGTTGATGAGTGGTTAGCTGACGAGAAAAACTCTTCCTAATGAAGAGGAGCGCCGGGAAGAAGGCCAGGTCATCATTAACAGTCTATGCGCCTATATTCGCTCCACGTTCGACCTTGCATCAAAGACCGAAGCGCTATCTCAGGATGAAACACCAGGAAATTATGAGGGCGGAACACAACAGTTTACCAAAGATCAGGCAAGGTTCCGTGAAGAAAAAGAATTGCGACTAACAATCCTGGACGCAGTCAAAGCCCGAATCAACGTCAGCGCTATCACCCAAGAAGACAAAACTAAGAAACTTTCAAAAGGCTCGTGGTCAGATTTCAATTATGAATTCTCAAACACCCATTTCTTCTATCCTGTTAACTTCACTAACAGTTATTTCGGTGCTTCATCAAATTTTTCTGGGGCGACTTTCACCGGGTACGCTGACTTCTCCGGAGCAACCTTCGCCTACAGGGCTGACTTCTCCAGGGCTACCTTCACCGGATACGCTAACTCCATTGGGTACGCTGATTTCTCCGGGGCAAAATTTACCCAGAACGCTAACTTCTCCAGAGCGACATTCACCGAGGGTGCTGATTTCTCGGGGCAAAATTTACCCAGAACGCTAACTTCTCCAGAGCGACATTCACCGGAGTTATCTTCTTCGCCCATGGTGCTTATTTCTCCGGGGCAAAATTTACCCAGAACGCTAACTTCTCCGGAGCGACTTTCACTGGGCTCGCTGACTTCTCCGGGGCAGCTTTCCAAACCGAGCCAATATTTGAAAGCATTCTAGATAATGAAGCAGGGTTCTCATGTAAGGTTCACCCAGAAAGTTATAACTTCGAGGGTTTCGTATGATAGCCCCTATAAAAATCGAGACCGAAGAAAAAAGAATACAATGGAACTAAATTCACAATCCCCAAGGGCACAGAACTTTTTGACCCCGACGAACCTTCAGAGCAGAAAGATGACAATGACAGCTAAAGGTATACCCAGATAAAATGACAGATTAGATTTCCTTGTAACAAAGAAAATCATTGCTCCTTAGGAACACATCAAAATGACAGAGACACCAAGAGAACATGAAGAGACCAACATCACTAATCCTGTTGGTAAAGTCGAGAACTTTGTTAGCAAGCACTTTGTACGACTATTAGTCTGGCTTGCAGTTAGTGGTGGTGCTCTGGCAATTTTTGGACCTTGGTTACTCTACGTTACAGGTTTAACTGGTGAAACCGACGCGAATCTTCGCCTTCATATCCTCTATGTCACCGGTGGCACTATTGCTGTTCTGGGGCTCGTGGAAACACACCGTAAAAACACAACAGACAGAATAAAAGCAGATGCCGATATTCAGAACTATCAGGCATCGCAAGCTCACCAGGCAAAGACTCTCGCCGAACAAGCTCGCCATTTTACCGAAACCATCGAAAAAGAACGCGAAAAAATCAAAGCCGACAAGGACAAAAACGAGCAAGACCATATACGGCAGGTACATGCCGAGCGGCGCAGTCGATACACTACAGCGATCGAGCAGCTATCCAGCGATAAAGCTTCTATCCGTCTTGGCGGTGTCTACACTCTCGTAGGGTTAGTTGACGAATGGCTAGCAGATGATAAAACTATCCCCAATATTGAGGAACGCCGCAAAGAAGGTCAGGTCATTATCAACAACCTGTGCGCCTATATCCGTTCACCTTTCCTGCTTGCAGAACGCGCTAAACAACTAGATGCGCCCTACGCAAAAGATCTACAGAAGAATTTCGGCGGTGACATAGAAAAATTTAATGAAGATAAACAATATTTTGCCCAAGAAAAAGCTGCTCTGGAAGAAGAACGCCAGGTACGGCAAAGCATCATCAAAGAAATGCGCGAGCATCTATCTAAAAATTATTCAAAATCAAGCTTTTGGTCAGATCTTGATTATGACTTCTCAAACGCCCATTTCTTCTATCCTGTTAACTTCAACGACAGTTATTTTGGCGCTTCATTAAATTTCTTTGGGGTGACCTTCACCGAACGTGCTGACTTCTTCGGGGCGACCTTCACCCAGGCTAACTTCTCCAGGGCGACCTTCGCCCAGGGGGCATACTTCATCGGGGCGACCTTCACCCAGGCTGACTTCTTCGAGGCGACCTTCACCCAGGCTAACTTCTCCAGGGCGACCTTCGCCCAGGGGGCATACTTCATCGGGGCGACCTTCACCCAGGCTGACTTCTTCGAGGCGACCTTCACCCAGGCTAACTTCTCCGAGGCGACCTTCACCGAGCGTGCTGACTTCTCCGAGGCAATCTTTCATAGCGAGCCATCATTTACAGATGTACTAGGAAAAGCAAGCTTCTCTCATAAGGTTGCTCCAGAAAGCTATAGTTTCGGGGTTGATCCAGATAGCCCCTGCAAAATCGAGATCGAAGAACAAGAACATAACGGTACTAAATTCATCATCCCTAAAGACACAATACTGTTCGACCCTGACGAACTTTCTGAGCAGGAAGATAACAACAGCAACGACAGCTAAAACCATCTTGAACAAAGCAGTTTGGGGCGCATCACCCACCCTTTAGGGTTAGGTAATACACCCAAGTTGCGTCATTCGCGGATGCCGATATTTTCCGCGTGCGGGCTCGCCGCTGGCATACACTTAAAACCATGTACCGCATCATGACTGTCTGCACCGGAAATATTTGCCGCTCCCCCGTGGGCGAGTACCTGATTCGTGAGCACGCGCGCCAGGCGGGGCTTGAGGTTGAGGTTGCGTCCTCCGCCATCACGGACTACGAGATCGGCAACCCCATCGACACCCGCGCCGGGCGTATACTCACCGCGCGCGGTATCGACCCCAGCGGGCACCGCGCATCCAGATTCGTTGCTGAAGACTTTGACCGCTACGACCTGATTTTAGCGATGGACACCCCGCACTACCTGCACCTGAAACAGCTTGCGCGTACCGAGGATGACAAAGCCAAAATCCGTATGATGCGCTCCTTCGACCCCGCAATGGCGGGCAAAAACCTGGACGAGCTGGGCATCTACGACCCCTGGTACGGGCAGATGCGCGACTTCGAGTACACGACCGAGCTTATCGACACTGCGGCGCGGGCGCTGATCGCCGAGCTGAGCACGACCCCGCAGGAAAACTAGCGCATGGGTGTGTGGAACATAGGTTTCGGCAACGGCTACGAAACCAACGACGTTGAAGAAATCTTGGAATTCTGCCTGAAAGCATACCACGAACTCACCCTGCCGCCCACCGACGAAGACAGAATGCCACTCGATACCAGCACCCTCAACGACGCCGCATTACCGATGGTTATCGGCATTGACGGGCGCAGCGGAAGCGGCAAAACAAGGCTCTCCGAACTCCTAGAGCAGTCCTTATCTGCCGTAGGAATCGGGGTGCGTGTGCTCAACCTCGACTCCATCTACCCCGGCTGGGACGGGCTGGAAGACGGCACAAAAACGTGGCAGAAAATCTCGCGGAACCTGCACAAGGCAAGCCCGCCAGCTACCGAGAATGGGACTGGCACGCGGATGCGCCCGGCACCGAACACACGATCAACCCCGCCCAGGAGACCGTTATCATCTGTGAGGGCGTGGGGGCGAGCGCCGGTACCTGCGATGTGCGCATCGTGGTGAAGGCGCCCGACGAGCTGCGGTACAGGCGGGCGATAGACCGCGACGGTGAAACCTACCGCCCGCATTGGGAGCGCTGGGCGGCGCAGGAAGAAGCTCTCTTCGCCGCATACTCCGCCACGTATGCGCAGGCGGACATCATCTACCGCACGGCGTAGCCCTCCGCCCTGCTGTTTGCTGTACCCGTGCTTACCCTCCCCTGATACAAAGAACCTTGTTCGTGAATAAAGAGTTAGAAATCCAGCTTTATTCACGAACAAGGCTCTTTTTTTATGAACCACCCGGCGGCGGCGAAAAAGTTTAGCGCGCACGCCACTTACGCCGGATGCGCGCATCCGCTAGACTAGAAAAGTTGCGTTTCCAGCCGGGTATATTCGGCGCCGTTACGCGTTCATAAACCTAGAAAGCACTCTACCCGTGTCTTCGTCACAGACTACCTCTCAGCAGGGTCATGAGCACCCTGATCACGTTAAAGTTTCCTTCGGTATTCCTGCCCCCGTTATCGTCACCCTTGCCGCGCTGACCGCTATCGCTCCGCTGGGTATCGACATGTACCTGGCCTCGCTGCCTACGGTTGCCCGCGAGCTCAACACCACCGATGCCGCCGCATCTATGACTCTCAGCGCCTTCATGATAGGCATGGCGCTCGGGCAGCTTATAATCGGCCCGCTCTCCGATAAAACCGGCCGCCGCAAACCGCTTCTGATCGGTTCTGTAGTCTGCTTTATTGCGACCGCGCTGTGCGGATTCTCGCCCAGCATTGAGGTCTTCATTGCGGCGCGTTTCCTCATGGGTTTCAGCGGTGCTATTGGCGCAGTACTCGCCCGCTCGATCGTTGCAGATACCACCAAGGGGTTGGCAACCGCCAAGCTCATGGGCGTCATGATGATGATTAACGGGTTTGCCCCCGTGCTGGCGCCGCTCTTCGGTGGGTGGGTGCTGTCGTGGGGCACCTGGCGCAATATTTCCATGTGCTCACCGTAGTGACCGCGCTGCTCATGCTCGCCGTGATTTTCATTCTGCGCGAGACTCTTCCCGCTGAAAAACGGTACAAAGGCACCGCGCTGAGTGTCTACTCCGAGATTCCGAAAGTGTTCAAAATCCGCCGTTACCTGGGTTTTTCCCTCACCATGTGCTTTGCCTTCGGCGCAATGTTCTCGTATATTTCGGGTTCCACCTTCGTGCTCCAGAACATTTTGGGTCTCAATGCCGGGCAGTTTACTCTCGCCTTCGGGGTGAACTCCCTGGGCATTGTGGCGATGAGCTCGCTGGCAACCGCGCTGGTTGGCCGTATTGGTCAGCGCGTGATCGTCAATATCGGCGTGATTTCTCTTCTGACGGTCTCAAGTCTGCTGACTATCTCATTCGCGCTAGGTATTTCGCTGTGGCCCACCCTGATTCTGCTGTTCTGCCTCACCTGCTCGGTGGGTCTGATTTTCGGTAACTCCTCGGCGCTGGCGCTGAACGAGGCACGCCATATGGCGGGCAGCGCATCCGCCGTGATGGGCACGATTCAGGCGCTTCTGGGCGGACTTGCCGCGCCCCTGGTTTCGCTGGGCGGCGAGGGTCCTATATGCCGATGGCGTTCTCAATTCTGGGCTTCGCACTGATGACCGCGCTTGTGCTCTTCACAACCCCACGTAAGGACGCCGACTACGCGGCAGACGGCGGCGAAGGTGGGCGCTAGCGCTTCGCATCAAGCGTGTTAAGACGTTGATCCCCAAGAAGCGGGTTTTTGCCGAAAAGGTGAAAAAATATCATCATTTTCGAGCAGAAACCCGCTTCTTCTCGTAATCGCCCTAGCTGCTGGTATCCTGATAAATCCTAAGATTTTAAGGAGGCTGACCGTGAGCACTAACGAAAACCTCACAAGTGCAGAGATCATCAAACGGTTCAACCACTTCTACGACTGCTGGCTGGATTCGATCACCATAACCTATGCAAAGGGAACAGCTGTTCGTCTGCGATTCTGCGCGGTGGACCGGAACCATGTAGACGGCGGCTGGGAGAAGGCCGCTACCGACGACGTCTGGCGGCACGTCACCGTAACCCTGGAAGATATTTCGGACTACCGGGTGCAAGGCCCGTTCATCAGCATATGCAGCGGAGTTCATGTTCTCGAACGGGACGGCAAAATCGGGCTCGACATCGAGGGGGACAACGACAACCCCGAAACCTTCGAGGACATCGCCGAAGCAGACATATACTTTATCGCCGAAAACGCCACCTGGGAGCTGGGCCCGCTCGGCGTGCACTGCTGTGAGGGCACGTGAGCCACTACACTGGAAACATGACTAGTTCCGTGATACTCCTAAATTCAGAGAACCCGCAAGGCGTTGCTGTAGACCCCGCCCAGCCGCTTATCGGCGTGGAAGACCAGGATTTACCCGTGGCGACGGCGTTTTTGAGACCATGCTCGCCGTAGATCGGCGTGTGCGAAAACTTGATATGCACCTCGCCCGACTCGAATCTTCGGCGCGTATGCTCGACCTGCCCGAACCTGACCTGCACCAGCTTCGGGATGCGCTGGCAAACCTCCTCGCCCAGGCCGTGCCCGGCGCCCACACGGAACTTGGCGAAGAGCATATCGTCAAAATCATTACCTCACGCGGGCTGCCGCATGCCTCTGCGGGAATGCCCGCCGGGCCGTACACGCTGCTAATCGCATCCCCGGTACCTGAAACTACCGTGAACCAGCGGCAGAACGGCGTGAAGGCCATGCTGCTGCCGCGCGGGCACGACCCCGCCGACAACACCGCATACCCGTGGCTGCTGGCGGGCGCAAAAACCCTCTCATACGCGGTGAATATGGCGGTGCTGCGGTACGTTCACTCCCACGGCGCGGACGACGCGATTTTTATGACCGACAACCGCCGCATTCTGGAGGGGGCAACCTCATCGGTGCTCATGGCGCGCATTGAGCACGGGAAGAAAATGCTGTACACCCCCGAACCGAACCACGGGATACTGCCCGGCACCACACAGGGCGCTATTTTTGAGGCGGCGCGGCGCGACGGCTGGGAGCTGGGCTACGGCCCGCTGTACCCGCAGGACCTTTTTGAATCTGACGGGGTGTGGCTCTCATCCTCGGTGCGGCTGCTCGCACCCGTCACACGGCTTAACGGGACCGCCCTAGCGCACGATGCGCAGCTGACCCACCAGTTCTTGGAATACCTGGCACAGGGCTAGCGGCGCAAGGCTGATACTTGCGCCGCGCCTTTACCCCGGTTTTCAGGCCCGGAGTACCTAGCGGCAACTTCAGTGCGGCTACTGCCACAAGAAACGCAAGGTTCCTAGTCCCAGCGAAACCCCGTAGGCGCACACCACGATCACGGCGGCGGCAACCGCAACATACGCATCACGCCGGGAATAGGCAGGCACGCGTGCCCAGGAACGTTTGCCGGTACCGAAGCCACGCGCCTCCATTGTGACCGCAAGGCGCGAACCGCGGCGAATTGCCTGTACCATGAGCGCGAAGGCCTGCCCTGCACCGGTTTTGATGCGCCCGAGCGGGCCCTGACCCGCGCCTAGCCCGCGTGCACGCCGTGCCTGCCCCAGCGTATTCCACTCCCCAAACAGGATGCCGACAAGGCGTAACGCCGCCAACGCGGCAAGTACAAAACGAGCGGGCAGGCGGAAAGTTTGGGCAAGCGAATCGCCCAGGTCGGTTGGGTCTGTTGAGAGCACAAACGCGAAGGTCGGCAGAATCATCGCCAGGGAACGAATCATCATCGAAAACGCCGCCGCGAGCGACCCTTCCGTGATGGTGTTCAGCCCAAAATCGAGCAGGACGGCACCGGTTTTATTAACAAGGATCGCCACGCTCCAGCCGGTGGTCAGCACCGCGATCAGGATAGGCCAGCTGCGCGCCAGCAGGTTTACCGGTCGAAACCCGACCGCAATAAACCCCAGCAGTTCCAGCCCAAAGATGATACCCGCGGTTACCGGGTCTTGAATGAGGATTGCCGCAAGAACCAGCACGCCCGCAACCACTAATTTGACGCCCGCGTTAAGCCCGCCAAACCAGCTGTTGCGCTCGGCACTCGGCCCGAAAAAATCGGTATTCATGCGCTACTTCCCTTCCTGAAAGCCCCGGTCTGCGGGCTCATGCGGCAGGCTTTCAAGCGTGATACTCTGCCCGCCCAAAGCCGCCGTAAATTCGAGATCGTGAGTCACCGAGATCACCGCAACCCCCTCAGCAAGAAGCCCACGAATCAGGCGCACCAGTTCTCCCCAGGTGCTCGCATCCTGACCGAAAGTCGGTTCGTCAAGAATCAGCACGCGCGGCGCCGTCGCCAAAGCGGATGCGACCGACAGTCGGCGTTTTTGCCACCCGAAAGCGTGAACGGGTTGGCGTCTGAAGACCCGTCTAAATGCAGGGCGTTCGGCGAGGGATGCGGTGGCGGCGGCGAGCGCATCCTCATCAATTTTTCGCGGCGCAGGGCGGCGAGGCGGCGCAGCCCGAGTTCGAGTTCTTCGCGCACGCTGCCGCGTACGAATGGTATTCGGGTTCTTGGAAAACGTAGCCGATGCGCCCAAGCAGCTGGGCGGGACTCCAGGAGGGAATATCCCAGCTGGCGGCTGTTTTCTCGCGGGTGAGGGAGCTTTCTGCCGTTGGGTTTTGGTCGAATTCGCGCAGTGCTTCGTGCGCGTGCAGGGTTCCGTTGGGGGCGTAGAGGAGCCCGGCGAGAGTGAGTGCGAGGGTTGATTTTCCGGCGCCGTTGGGGCCGAGGATGCTCAGGTGCTCGCCTTCTCGAGATGCTCAGGTTAATGCCCCCGCGCAGGGTAGGAATATCCAGGGGTACGGATGCGGGTTCCGGCATGGTTTTGAGCTGTCGTCGGCGTGCCCTTAACTGTTTTTTGCTCGGGAATTCCCGCGTAATCGCAAGGTTTTCGGCGCTCAGGAGTATGCGCCCGCTCGGTGCCGCCGCGGCGGCGGGTTCGGGAACATACCCGGACACCCACACGCCGTTGGCGATGAGGGTTTCGCGGGCTTGGGCGAGCACGGTTTCGGGCGCGCCGTCGTGGGTGATGCCTCCGTCGGCACCAAGCACGATAACGCGGTCCATATGCTGCGCCCACACGCCCACCCGGTGTTCGACGACGATCAGGGTGGCACCGGTTGCCGTGACCGCCTGCACCACAGCATCGCGCACCTGTTGAACGCCCTCGGGGTCGAGGTTCGCGGTGGGTTCGTCCAGCAGAATGGCGCGCGGGTGCATCGCCAGGATTCCGGCGAGTCCCAGGCGTTGTTTCTGCCCGCCCGAAAGCGCATTCGTGGGATGCCCATGTGGCAGGTAGTCGAGCCCGACGGCGGCGAGCGCATCATCAACGCGTGCCCAGATTTCTTCGCGTGCGACCGCAAGGTTTTCGGGGCCGAAGGCTACGTCATCGCCCACGCGGGCGAGCACGACCGATGATTCTGGGTCTTGCTGCATGAGCCCGATGAGTCCGCGAGCGTCTTCGGGGTCTACGCCGTCGATGCGCGCGCTGCCGCTTTGGCTCTGCCCGTCGTGATCGTGCAGCACCCCGGCGATAGCGTGCAGGAGCGTCGATTTTCCTGCGCCGGAGGGCCCCAGCAGCAGTACTTTCTGCCCGGGCTCGATGCGCAGGTTCACGTTCGAGAACGCGGGTTTTTCGCGCCCGGGGTGGTGCCAACCGAAGTTGTGAAGGTCGATTGCGGCACCGCGGGCACGCGTATCGGGGGCGCTACTGTGGGGTTCGGTCATGGTTGCATCCTGGGTTGCGGGTGGTTCAGGATGTTCCGCGTTTGAGGGTTTGAGCGTTGAGATAGGCTGTGACATACGCCTGCCTGCCCGTTATCCGCGTGCGGTACGTGCCTGCACGCCGGAGGCAAGCGAGGCGAGTACCCCGGTTTTAGCGAGTGCTTTCGTGAGTCCCCAGGAGAGTACCCCGGCGAGCACAATTCCTGAGACGACCGCACATACCACGTAGATGACGGCTTTGAAGATTTCCATGTCTGGGTAGTAGATGATGATTTCGTTGACACCCATGAAGAGTCCGCTCAGTGCGCCCGCGAAGGCTGCTGTGCTGATGTTCCAGACTCGGTACCCGAACACGGCGAAGGCGATTTCCGCGCAATTCCCTGGAAGAATCCGGCGATGAGGATTGATTGGCTCCAGGCGCCTCCAGTGAGGAATACGGAGATGACGGCGGCGACGATTTCGCAGTAGAGCGCGGCACCGGGCTTGCGGATAAGGTACCCGCCGAGCACACCGGCGAGCAGCCACATACCGGCGACGATGGGTCGGTATTCGGGAACCGCCGCGAAGAGCGTTTTAGTGGCGGGGTCTACGGCAATATCCCAGATCCAGAAGATTACCGCGCAGGCGGCGGCGATCACAGAGACGATAACGATTTCATTGACCCGCCAGCTGAGGCGAGATTTTTGAGACATATTTTCCTCCCATGATTGGAAGGGGAACATCCACACCCGTTGCGGGTGGGGTGTTGAGAAAAACATATTTCGACTCCCTACGCCGGTACTAACCGGATCAGGTTCGAGGGTCTGCGTTGCACTCTCAGCGCCCGTCTGCGGCGCTCCCCTGTCGTGTTGCTTCGAGAGTTCGAAGCTTATAAACGTTTACATTCTATGCCGTGTGAGTCGTTTTCTGTGAGTTCGTTGAGTTTTTGAATCGGTTTATGACAAGAACGTGCGGCAGGTCGGTAATATGATTCCTTGATTTGCCGCTGGTATACACCTTTCAGGCCCACAATACTGTGCTTTTTCTCACATTCTAGAGTTTTTACCCTAATTTTTCGTGTATGCGCGCGTTAAAACAGGTCATATTCTCTGCATCTAAGTCGCAAAGCCGATAGGCTAGGGATAGTCACTTCTGATTTTTGAGGAGAATATATGAACCCCATAGCAAAGATTGCTATCACCGGTGCCAATATGGCCGCCGCCGCCTTGGCAAGCAAGGGTCTTGGTGCAGCGTGGAAGCGTGTGACCGGTAACGAACCTCCTACCACCGACCCCGAGTCCGAAGACACTCTGCGCCATGTTATTGTGTGGAGCGTCGTCACTTCCGTGGTAGGTGCCCTGGTAAGCGTCGGTATTACCCGCGCACAGCGCCGTTTCTTCTCGTAATCTCATGGTGTATTTGGATGGATGCGCCGCCCCCCGCAGCCTTCAGGCTGTAGCGGTGTGCGCATCTTTTCCAATGTGCTGAATAGTCTGCCTGCTCAGAAGAGAATAAGGCGCTTGGCACGCTGGGAGGCGATGCCTACGGCAGTGTCGCCGGGGGTAAGCTGCGAAACCAGCACTAGATTGAGGGCGCCTAGCTGCGTCTTACACGAAAGTGAACACATCCGTTATGACCTCACACGTTCCCGATCACAGTAACAGCCGCCGTTCGGTCACGTCCTGGGTGCTGTGGGATGTTGGTTCATCAAGTTTTGGCACTATCATAATGACCTTTATCTTCACGGTCTACCTCACGAGCTCCTATTTCGGGTCTACCGAAAGTGCTTCTGCGGCTCTCTCTTTGGGATTGACTGTCTCCGGGGTCTGCATTGCGTTTTTTGCTCCGGTCAGCGGCCAGCGCGCCGATAAATCCGGTACAGGTATCTTCTGGTTGGGTGTGAACACGCTCAGCATGGTGCTTCTTTCCGCCCTGTGTTTTTTCGTGGAACCTAACCCTGGGCACCTGTGGTTAGGCGTGATCCTGATTTCTGCGGCGAACATCTTCAGCGAATTCGCCGCCGTGAACTATAACGCCGTACTGCCACGAGTTTCAACCCCGAACAATATTGGCAAATCTCTGGAATCGGCTGGTCGGCGGGTTATGTGGGCGGCCTGGTGGCCCTGATTATCGTGTTGTGGGGGTTTATTTTTGAGCCTAACGGGCTGCACCTGAGCACCGATAACGCCTTCAATATTCGTGCGGTAACGTTGTTTTCCGCCCTGTGGTGCCTGGTCTTCTGCGCCCCCATCCTGATTCGGATGCGCCGACGCAAACACGTGTTGCCGGAGGTGCTGCCCACCCGCGAGCTCAGGTTCCTAGAACGCGGTCTCTCGCGTCTTTCCCCAGCGCGGCAGGGAGGACTATTCGCCTCCTATAAGGAACTGTGGCGCACCATTGTCAGACTTCGTAAAACTGCCCCTCAGACTCTCTATTTCCTGTGTGCCAGCGCTATCTTCCGCGATGGCTTAGCCGGTATCTTCACCTTCGGAGGTGTGCTGGCGGCCGGTTCCTTCGGATTCAGTACTTCGGATGTCATTATTTTTGGTGTTGCCGCCAATGGTGTTGCCGCCGTAGGCTCGGTGCTGGGCGGATACCTGGATGACTATCTGGGACCCAAAAAGATTATTATTTTCTCACTGGTAGGTATTCTGATTGCTGCCGTGCCCCTGCTCTTATTCCCCTACCCTATGACCTTCTGGATTTGTGCCCTCATTCTCGCCCTTTTCGTGGGACCCGCGCAGTCCTCCTCGCGTACCTTCTTGGCGCGTATCGCCGATCCCGGTACGGAAGGTGAGCTCTTCGGGCTGTATTCGACAACAGGCCGCGCAACCAGCTTCTTGTCACCTTTGCTCTTTGGCCTGTTCGTCACGATTTTTAACGCTCAGGTGTGGGGTATTCTCGGCATTATGGTCGTGGTGCTGACGGGCCTGCTGCTGGCCCTGCCGTTAGAATCGCCACAAGCGCTTCACCTGCGCAAGGCACGCCGCGCCGAAAAGAAAGCGGCCAAAGCGGCGCAACGGTAGCTCTTTACCCGTTTCCCCTAAACTCGTGCGCCCCTCAACCTACGAGTCTCCAAACCCGCGAGCAGATGGCGGATTGCTATCTGTTCGCGTATTTATGGGTTTGTTTAGTTCGAGTCTTCTTCGGTATACAGCGGGTCGTCTACGGTGCGCATCGTGAGTATGCCGCTTTCAGACAGCTGCTCAACAACCTGGCGATGCGCATCCTCGGGCAGCCCCTCAAACAACTCACGCATGACTTCGTAGTGCTCCCGCACCGTCAGTTCGTGAGCGGCGTTAATCCAGCACTCTGCTGCGAAGGCGGAAAGCTCATCCAGTGAATCTCCGTGATGCAGCAGGAACCTTTCTCCATCCACCAGATACCCGACGGTACCGAACATGCGCTGAAGAACCTGCGTTCCGTTGGGGTATACGTTCGGCAGGCGGTCAGGTGTTTCAAAGGTCTCGTACTCGTCCACTCTCTCGGAGTTCGGGAGCATGGCATCCTCGGCGAGAAGTCCACGCACGAGCGGCTCAATATCTTCAACCTCGGAATACACCAGCCGCCATACGCCGCCGCACTGCTCAAACAGGCGAATAATCGAGAGCACACCCTCGGGGTTGAGCGCCACGCCGGAGGTCTGCTCGGCAATCGACATGAGCGCATCCCCCAGGCTCACACGCTCAAGATAGGGTTTCGTGGGCTCATCGGTGCGCCCCACCATGACGACGCGAGCGGCTGTATAGCTCGTATCCTCACAGTCCGCCGCGTTCAGACCCAGATCCACAGGGTTGCGCTGTTCCTTCGGCTCGTCATCAGAAACAACCAGCGACAGCGGCTTCGGGTAGGGGTAAATCTCGCGGTCGGCACCCACGATCGTGGTTTCGTCCGTCAGATAGGTGAACTTCTTCCCCAGATACTGCGCGGCAGTCGTCTTCCCCGGCCCCGAAGCACCCACCAGCACCAGCGCGCGCTTCGTAGCCGGATCCCCAATGGCGGCAGCATGCAGCATAGTGCGCTTACCCGCCAACTGCTGAATCATCGCAACCGTCAGATTAGACGTCAGGGTCTCCAGCGCCTGCTTCTCGTTCTGAATATTAAGAATCTGCAGAGTCCCGAACGGGTTCACCAGGTCGGGGTGCTCGTCAAACAGATTCACGCTCCCATCCGTGAGCACAATAGCGTGCGCCACAGACTGGGTTGCCTCAAGAGCATCGTGCACACTATCGAAAAGGCGCGGGGATAGACTCCCCCAGGTCTGTACGATCTGCTCGCGCAGCGCATCGGGAACACCGGGACCAAAAATAACCTGCAGATCGGCACCGGCAGGGCTTAAAGCCATTGTCTTGAACGACAAGGTATCTCCTTGAAAAAATCATGCGGACGGCGACTAGTCGCCAGATTTCTCAACGGGGATCTCTGTACGGTGAAAGTTCAGATAGCTACGCGATGCAGTCGGCCCGCGCTGCCCCTGGTAGCGGTTTCCGTATGCGCCGGAACCATACGGATGCTCAGCCTCGCTAGTGAGCCGGAAGAAACACAGCTGACCGACCCTAGAGCCCGGGCCACAACGCAACCGGCAGGGGTCGCCATATTAGACAGTTCCAGGGTCACGTGCCCTGAAAATCCGGGGTCAATGAACCCTGCGGTTGAATGGGTCAAAAGCCCCAAACGCCCGAGTGAAGACTTACCTTCCAGGCGAGCCGCAACATCCGCAGGCAGGGTCACCTGTTCGTAGGTGGAACCGAGCACAAACTCGCCAGGATGCAGAATAAAAAGGCTCATCAGGGGGCAACTTCCACCAGACAGGTCAGTTCCTCCTGCTCCTGCGACGGGTCAATATGCGGGTACTATGGTTGTCAAACAGACGGAAAAAGCGGTCGATGCGCACATCGACGCTCGCCGGCTGAATCATCGAATCGTCAAACGGCTCAAGTACGATACGGCCGTCAGCAATTTCTCGTCGAATATCGCGGTCTGAAATAAGCACACTCTAAGGATACCGACTCCAGACTCTATACTTCACCATTGCTCAAAAAGAACAGCCGACAAATCAAAAATAAAAATCTGCGGCAAAGTGTGCGAACCGGGGCAGCACACGCTACACTAGGTTAAGTCCGTTCACGGATGCGCGGCTGTAGCTCAATGGTAGAGCGCACGCTTCCCAAAGCCCTGATACGCGGGTTCGATTCCGTCAGCCGCTCACATAAACCCCTAGCTCCTGTTAGGGGTTTTCGTGTGTCCAATTTTAGACGGGAATCGCTTCCAGGCTCGGATTTGGCACCTCGCTCACTCGGAATCCGCACCCTCCAGCCCGTCAGCCGCTCTCAAAAGTTCTGGTATTTGCCAGGGCTTTTTTATTTTCCTCAGCTAGCCCCACGAGCAGGTGGTTTTTGGCCGAGCAGGTAGTATTTTCCTACCTTTTCGGTCAAAAACTACCTGCTCGCGGATTCAGGCAGCATGTCAAAGCAATAAAAACGCCGCCAAGAACCACGATAAAGGTTGTGTGCTAGCCTGAGTGGGAAACATCTGCGTGTGCCGCACCGTCGCACCATCACTGCAACACCCGTGTGAGCACGTAGGAAGTACTACTTTCACAGTCGAATCGTGGTCCCATGACACCCAACAGCACCGCCGAAACCGCCACACCCTTAGACCTTTCACTGTATCTGGTCACCGGCAAAAACCCCGTCGAAACGGTGCGGCGGGCACGGCATGCCACCTGCATACAGGTGCGTTCCAAGCCCATCAGCGCCCGCGACCTGTACGCCCTTGCCGAAGAGATTGCGCGCATCGCACTCCCCCACCAGAAGATACTCATCGACGACCGGGTGGATGTTGCCCTTGCCCTGCGTGCTCGCGGGGTGCGCATCGACGGGGTACATATAGGTCAAGACGATCTGCCCGTCACCGATGCCCGCCGTCTGCTGGGCGAACACGCCATTATTGGGCTCACCACCGGCACTCGTGAGCTTGTTGAGCGCGCTAACGCCGTTGCGCACCTGATCGACTACATTGGTGCCGGGCCGTTCCGCCCCTCCCCGACCAAAGCCTCAAACCGCCCGCCGCTGGGTATTGAAGGGCTGCGTGAACTTGCCGAGCTCTCGAAGGTTCCGGTGGTCGCTATCGGCGATATTTGGCCGCAAGACTGCCCGAGCATCCGCAAAACAGGGGTTGCCGGGGTTGCAATGGCGCGTGCCTTCGTGGAAAACCCACAGTTGCAGGCATAATCATGGCAGAGGTTATTACCGTGGTGGGCGGTGGAATTATTGGGCTGACCACTGCCTTTGAGCTTACCGAACGCGGCCAGCGGGTGCGCGTCTATGACCCAACCCCCGGCGAGTGCGGCACGGGTGCCAGCTATTTTGCGGGCGGAATGCTCGCACCTATTGCCGAAGTGCAGTTTCAGCAGGATGCACTTTTCCCGCTCATGGTTTCCAGCGCGAATGCGTACCCTTCGCTCATGCGCAGGCTCGCTGCGGTGACGGACGCGCCCACCGGCTACGATACGACCGGCACGTTGGTGGTGGCGGGTGACCGTGCGGATGCGGCGCATCTGCGCGATGTTTCTGAGTATTACCGTTCGATCAACCGCAGTGCCGAGGCGATTCCTGTGAGCCGGGCGCGTGTCCTGGAACCTGCGCTTGCCCCGGATTTGGCGGGTGCGGCGTTGATTGAGGGCGATTATCAGGTGGCACCTCGGCTGTTTTTGCAGGCTCTCGTGAAGGCGCTGAAGGCACGCGGGGTCGAGTTTGTGCGTGAGCGCGTGGCTGACCCGGTTTTGGGGATATTGTGTGCACCGGTTTGGGCGCGGCGGGGCAGTATCCACTGCGACCGGTTTATGGCGATATTCTGCGTTTGCAGGCGCCGCATCCGCTGGTGGAGCATGTAGTACGCGGGTTCGTGAACGGGCGGCCCGTTTATGTGATTCCACGGCCTGGCGGTGAGGTGTGTATCGGTGCGACAAGCCGCGAGGACACGCGCACACGCCCCGGTGTGGACGGCGTGTATCAGCTGCTCAAAGATGCGATTCGGGTGGTTCCTGCGGTGGAGGAATGCGAGCTTATCGAGTCGAATGTGGGGGTGCGCCCCCGGAACCCCGGATGATCTGCCGATCTTTGGCTATCGCATCACGGCGACCGGGCGGCGGCAGCTGATCTCGAACGGGTATTTTCGGCACGGAATTTTACTGGCGGCACTCGCTGGGAAAGCCGGTGCGAAGGTGTTTTTGGGCGGGGATATTCCGCCGGAGTTCGCGCCCTGCTCACCGCGTAGGTTTGAGCACTGATACGCGGTTTTGCCGCTGCATACCGCCAGTTTATGCACCAGAAACGAGAGGAATAATCCATGAAAATAACCTATAACGGCACATTATTAGACATTTCTACCTCGAATCTTGAGGCGCTGATTCTTCAGCAGGCGGGCACCGATCAGGGTGTCGCTGTCGCACTCGATGGTGCTGTGGTGCCGCGTTCACGGTGGGCGAGTACCGAAGTACCCGAGGGCGCTAGGGTCGATGCGCTGACCGCAGTTCAGGGCGGGTAGTGACCATGATTATTGCTGAGAAAGAGTTCTCATCCCGGCTCATTATGGGTTCCGGGGGCGCCACCAGCATGGACCTGCTCGAAAAAGCTTTGGTCGCATCCGGCACCGAGATGACCACGGTCGCGATGCGCAGGCATGCCTCAGGTACCCCCATTTTTCCGCTTCTGACCAGGCTCAATATTGCGCCTCTACCTAATACGGCGGGGTGCCGTACCGCACGCGACACCGTTATCACCGCCCGGCTCGCGCGCGAAGCCCTGGGGACAAAGTGGATTAAGGTTGAGGTGATTAGCGACGAAGACACCCTGCTGCCGGATGTGTGCGAGACCGTAACCGCCTGCGAAACGCTGGTGGCGGAAGGGTTCACGGTCATGGCGTACACCTCTGATGACCCGGTGATCGCCAAACGTCTAGAGGATGTGGGCGTCGCGGCGGTCATGCCGCTCGGCTCACCCATCGGCACGGGGCTGGGCATTTTGAACCCGCACAATATTGAGCTGATTTGCTCCCGCGCCACGGTTCCGGTGCTGCTGGACGCGGGGGTTGGCACCGCCTCGGACGCCGCGTTTGCGATGGAGCTCGGCTGCTCGGGCGTGCTGTTGGCCTCGGCGGTCAACCGTGCGCAGGATCCGGTGGCGATGGCGCGAGCCATGAAAGCCGCCGTTGAGGCAGGCTATCTGGCGCGAAGCGCAGGCAGGATTCCCCAGCGCGAGCACGCGAAGGCTTCCTCCCCGGCGGAGGGTCTGGTGTCATGGATGTGACCTCGCATGATTGCCACTCGATACCCGACGCACCGCAGATTCTAGCACCAGAGAACCCCGCGCAGGCGCAGGCTCTCGAAGCGGAGCGCGTATCACGGCAGGATCGTCTGCCTGGTTTTGACCAACAGGCGGTTGCCAATGCGCATGTGCTCGTTATCGGTGCGGGCGGCCTGGGGTGCCCCGTGGTGCAGGCGCTCGCCGCCGCCGGGGTCGGATCGATTGCGCTCGTTGATCACGATGTGATTGAGCTGTCGAATCTGCAGCGCCAACCGTTGTTCGGTCTCGCCGATTGCGGCCGGGCGAAGGCTGAGGTTGCCGCGCATCGTGCCCGCGAGATCGCCCCGGCGCTGAGGGTGACGGTGTATCGGCGGTACCTGGAGGCATCCTGGATTCTTGACCTGCTCGCCGATGAGAACCCTGCGGTGATCGTCGATTGTACCGATACCTTTGCGACTAAATATTTGATTGCCGATGCCGCCGAGATAACCGGTATTCCGCTGGTGTGGGGGTCGGTGCTGCGGTATCAGGCAGCGTGAGCGTCTTCCGCACGGGGTCGGCACATCTGCGCGATCTGTTCCCTACAACTCCGGAAACCTTGGAATCCTGCGCCGAGGCCGGGGTGCTGGGCGCTACCACGGCGGTGATTGGTTCGCTCATGGCGACGGAAACGCTCAAGTTCCTGGCGGGGCTGCCGACGCTTGAGGGGCGGCTGCTCACCTACGAGGCATTGAGCGGCACCTTCCAGAATTTTGCGCTCTCCCCAGACCCGGAACGTGCGCCCGTGACGGATTTGAGCGCTTATGAACTGCCGAAAATTCTGCTGGATGTGCGTGAGCAGAACGAACGTGAAACCCAGGTGAAGTACCCGGATTCTTTACACCTTCCGCTGTCTGCGGCTACCGAGGATACAGTGCGCGCCATGTTGAAACCGCTCGCCGGGGAGCGCGTAGGCGTGTTTTGCAAGTCCGGGGCACGCGCAGCGAAGTTTATACAGGAATGGGATGCGGTTGCGGAAGAATACAATATAACACTGATTGGAATTTAGTGTTTATTTTTCTCTTGCTAAAAATACTTTTCAAAGCAAATAATCAGCAATCCTCATTTATTTACCATCAAGAATCTTTTAAGTATATAACAATATTGAATACATTATAGATAGCTTTCATGCATGCTTTAGTGGAATAAAACTATGGTTGCAATCCTCCGATCATTAATTTTAGGGTGGAAATGCAGGAATTATCCGCAGTGCAGACGAAAGGATGCATTATGTCACTCGAAAACACCAATTTTTCTCGCCGTAAGCTCCTCAAAGCAGGTGCTATAGGTGTTCCCGCAGCAGGTGTGCTCGCCTTCGGCTCCACCCTCGTGACCGCAACCTCCGCCAACGCCATCTCCACCGACGGCTGGTGGGGCGAAGAAACCAGCGCAGGACTGCAGCAGTTCATGAACGCCATCATGACCGCAACCTGGTCTGACGAAGATGGAGAAGTAACTGCAATCCCCACAGTTGTTGACGGAGTCATCAGCTCCCAACCTTCGAGCATGGCACCTGCTTGCCCCGGAATCATCGGCGGCTGGGAATGGGTAGAATCCAATCAAGCAACAGGCTCCCCCACCATCCGCGTTATGAACGCATGGCTGGATGGCGTATCCCCTAAACAACGTGCAGGATTTGAACCTGGTTATGCCTGGAACGGTTCTTCCAAAATCGGCTACGGTATCATCAAACGCCTACAAGCACACTACAGTGTCTCTCAGGACGGTCGCCTCGACGGTCCATCCCAGACCATCATGGCCCTGCAGAACGAAATCAACCAGTACGTCTAAAGTTCTTGCGAATTTCAGTATTCGCATGGATGTATTCAGTACGTTATGTGTGTAAGGAGTTTTCGTTATGACGAATGAACACACTGGATTTTCCCGCCGCAAGCTGCTCAAGGCAGGTGCCATAGGCGTCCCTGCAGCAGGTGTGCTCGCCTTCGGCTCCACCCTCGTGACCGCACAGAGCGAAAGAAACTCAATGCTATTGTGGTGTGCTCGCCTTCGGCTCCACCCTCGTGACCGCAACCTCCGCCAACGCCATCTCCGCCGACGGCTGGTGGGGATCCGAAACCTCAGCCGGGTTCCAGCGCTTCATGAACGCAGTTATGGGTGCAAACCTCGTTGTCGATGGGGTTATCAGTGGTCAGGATGCAGCTATGCAGACCTGGTGCCCTGGAATCGTCGGTGGTTGGGAATGGGTTCCCTACTACCAGGCCACGGGTTCACCCACTATAACCTACATGCATAAATGGCTGGGCAACAAGGCTGCAGAAGACGGCAAGTTTTCTCCGACTGACATTGCTTCGCTTCAGAAGCACTACGGTGTCTCCGTAGATGGCTCGCTCGACGGTCCCTCCCAAACCATCATGGCTCTGCAGAACGAAATCAACCAGTGGGTCGGGTAAATTAACTAATCCCCAAGCCGCACCAGGCACCGGCTGTTAGGTTCGGTACCCAAAAAAGGCTCTTTATTTCAATAAAGCATTAGAAAATCCGCTTTATTGAAATAAAGAGCCTTTTTCTGGCGAAAAATTAGGGGACTATTTATCGATACTCAGCATCACCTTGGGGCGTTCCCGCTCCCCTGCTTCCAATCGCTCGAAGGCGGCCTGCGCATCGTCGAGGCTGTAGCTGCGATCGATAAGCGTGCCCAGCTCACCCCGGTGCTCCCGCACGAACTGCGCGGCAGCCGCATAGTGGTCGATGCCGTGGCGCACACCCACCAGGCACTGCCCCCGCAGGGCAAGCTCCGAGGCATCAAGATCGGTCTGCGCAGGTGGGAAGCCAATCAGCACCGCCGCGCCCCCATTCCTCAGCAGAGACGGCGTAGCTTGCAGCGCCGTAGCAGGGAACCGAGACACTCCCATACAGCATCCCAGCCTCCAGAGGGGAGCGCGTCCACCGTTTTATAGGCCCTAATCCCAAGCTCGGCAAGGTGCACGGGCTGCGAGGGATCAACCACCGCAACCTCAATGGGGTACTGCTTCAGCACCAGCGCCGCGAGGGTGCCGATCGTGCCGCCGCCCAGCACGAGTACCCTATCGCCGGGTTCTGGGGTGGCTTTCGCTAGACCCTCCAAAACCGTCACAAGAGGTTCGATCAGAATATATTCGGGATGCGGCTCTGCACCCGAACCGTCGTCAATGACGGTCAGCACGTGCGCTGGCATCACAAGCTTTTGTGCCGCCGCCCCACCATGCTCATAGAGACCAACTTCGCGCAGGTTTGTGCAGAGGTTCCGCCGCCCGCGCTGACAGAAATCGCATATCAGGCAGGGAATCATGGTGCTTCCGGTGACCACGGCACCGGGTTTTAACCGACTGTCGTGAGCGGTCTGCGGCGGGGTCTCAATCACACCCACCCACTCATGTCCATAATGATGCGGATACTTGGTCAGACCGCGCCGCAGATAGTTTGAGGTGCCGTCGTACAGCTCAAGATCGGTCCCGCAGATGCCCACATAGGCAACTCGAATGAGAGCCTCATCGGGTTGTTGGGTCTGAGCATCTTCGATCTCGCGTGCTTCGACGCTTCGGATTCCGGTGATTAAACTGGCTTTCATCATTATCTCTCCCTGCGTTCTCATACGGTCTCTTTAGACTATCTATCCACAATAGACGAGTTCAAGGACTATAACACCACTGGGGCATAATATTTTATTTTTCGTACAGCATTCATTAAATAAATGTATTTTACTACTCTTTAAAATACTTAAAAATTTTATTCGTATATAATAATATTTCGCTCATGAATATAGCCCAGAAAAAAATTTAAAAGTTTTTATTTAACTTTATAGAAGAATAAATTTAGGCTTGATATTTTTCGATGAATCCTTTTACAGTGAAAATGCAGGACTAATCTGCATCACCGATGAAAGGATATTTTCATGTCCCTCGAAAACACTAACCTTTCCCGCCGCAAGCTGCTCAAGGCAGGTGCTATAGGTGTTCCCGCCGCAGGCGTGCTCGCCTTCGGCTCCACCCTGGTCACCGCAACCTCCGCTAACGCTATCTCCGCCGACGGCTGGTGGGGCGAAGAAACCTCAGCTGGGCTGCAGCGGTTTATGAATGCCATGTTTCCTCAAGCAAACCTCGTTGTTGATGGGGTAATCAGCTCTCAGATTTCTAAATATGCATATAAATGTCCCGGACTTGTTGGGAGGTTGGGAATGGGTGCCGCGTGAGGAAGCTCAGGGCTCACCCACAATATCTTGGATGACAAAATGGCTGGTACCAGCTAAACGAGATGAAGGACCTTCAGGTCGCCCAGCTATTTTTGCTTCTTTACAGATTTGGTGGCTAGGCAAGCACTACGGAATCTCCGAAGGTGGTGTTCTGCCTGGTCCGTCTCAGATCATTCAAGGACTCCAGAACGAAATCAACCAGTACGTTGGCTAACGCTCTACGGCTGAGCATCATGCCATATGGATAGATGCTAAAAAGGCTCTTTATTCCTACAAAACGGCAGAAAACCCGCTTTAGTGGACTAAAGAGCCTTTTTATGCGACCGGAAAGAGATCCGGCAAAGAAGCGTACAGCGCCTACGCCAGCGTTACGGACCCGCCGATGCAGTTGATAAACACGCTGGGCTGCCCCTTCGCATTGTGTGAGTCGCCCGGTTCGCACGGCTGATCCAAAATCTGCACCTTGCCCGAAACATCCTCAATACGGTACCCCGGCATCTCGGTAAAAGTCCTGGTTGTCGTCACCGAGCCGCCCGTGACCGTGAGAGTCGCATCCTCAGCAACCGTACTGTCTACCATCTTCACGGATGAAGATTTCGCGGTCACCTTCGCATGTGTAAACGATGCGTTCAAACAGCGAATAGTGCCCGTAGTCGCCGCCAAATCCGCGTGCGTGGTGCGCACACCCTCAAGGCGGCATGTTGAGTTTGTCTGAACCCGCAAAACGTCAAGAAAAGAATCGTGTGGAAGGCTGATAACGACCTTCGGTCCCCCAAAGGATAAAAACGAGGTGCGCTTGGCAAACTTGGATTTCCAGTAGCGTTCCCGCTGAACAATCTGGATCACACCATCTTCGGTGCTTACGTCAAAAAGTTCTTCATGCGGTAACTCTGCAGTCGCATCCTGGGTTTCTGCTGCGGTAATAGCGACCTCAAGGGTCGAGTGCTTCAACAGCTAAAGACACGAGGCTCAGGCAGCGCGATGGGCATACACTTAACTCCTATTTTTTATCACGGTGACGAAGGCGCAACCCGGCGCATAGCATGGGCATCCGGCGCTGACTCTGCCAGTCACCTAACACCTTCATGAGCTATTCTGCGGTATTATTCCGACTCCGAACACGAAGACGTGCTGCCCTCCCCATAAATTTATGCCGCCGGATGCGCCCCCATATCCGCCGTGCAGACCCTCACCAGGCGTAAAATCTGTGGTAGACACAAACTCACTCAAATTTTCAAGGAATTATGTCTGCTTTTCCGAATGTATCTTTTCTTCTCTGTACAGCTGATTGCCATCACCTTGGCGGTGAGCGGGTTCGCCAAGGCTAAGGACCCTTCCAGTACCGTCACGGGTATTCTCAACCTGGGGCTCGAAAAATTTGCTCGCTGGAAGCTCACCGCGCGCACGCCCTGGGCCGAACTGCTTCTGGCATTGGGATGCTCGCAGCGCCAGGCATTCTCTTCACCACAGTATCGAGGTATATCCCTGGGTTTCTCATGCTGTTCTACCTGATCGTTATTGCGCGGGCACTTGCCACCGGCCGCATCGCGGGGTGCAATTGTTTCGGCTCAAAATCTGCCGCACCCGTGAGCCGCTCTACGCTCATCCGCAATATCGCGTTGACCGTAGCCGCAGCTACGGTTTTTCTGCCACGTCTTTGGGCTCAGGTCGGGCGCTTATCTACGGCTGTACAACCTCACGCGCCGCCGATTGGGGTTGGGTGCTCGGTGCCGCCCTGATCGCCCTCACCATGTGGGCGGTACAGCGCGGCGAGGCATTGGCTGAGCCAGATTGCGGTGAAAGCGATGATAACCATCTTCTGCTTCCCGTCTATGAGGATCGCGGCGACGGCGAAGAATACGTGCGCATGCCCATTCCGTACGCAACCCTGCGTACGCTCGACGGCGAGAAATTTTTCGATCCGCAGAGCTCGCCGAGATCAAGGCGCGGGTGCTGTTCTTCGTCACACACATGCGGCGCTACTGTCGATTTTTCGACAAGCTGGCGGACTGGGCGCACAAACTGCCGCAGCTTGAGCTGCATCCTGTTTCAACGCATGTGAGCAACGCAAGACGCATCTGTGCCCGAGCATTACCCGCTGATAGACCCAAAATTTGCGGCTATGCACGCTTTCGGCCGCGGCACCCCACTGGCGGTAGTGCTGGGCTCTGACGGACTGTTGGCGGGCGGGCCGGTGCGGGGCGCATCCGATGTATCCGATGTTATGGATCAGTTGATTGAGAATTCACCGCGCCAAGCTCGGATGAACATGCAGGCAGAATACTGTCGGGCGGATGCCCTGGAGCGCGTTCTTGCCGTATGCGGTGCGATACCCCTACGTTTTGCACTCTATTCATCTACCACCGAGGAGAATACGGTGTCAGCATTGAGTTTTAATCCGGCGGCGCGAAAAGTCGCTCTGGCTCGCATCAAAAGAGACGATCCGGCATTCGCTGGTATATCGACCGTTTAAGGCTATGAGGCTGAGCATGGGTCTGGCGGGTGTGAATCTCCTGGTGATCTTTAGCCTCGCGCGGGGGCGAAGATTCTGGATGCACTGGTTCCGGCCCGGGCCGCGTGGGTAACGGCTACATCGCACTGGGGCATCGGGTGACCGGCGTTGATGTTGACCCTGAGCGTATTGATGCGAGGCGCGCGTATGCGGAAGCCACCTGGGTTACGGCTGATCTGGTGGATTTGCCGCAGGCTCTCAGATTCGAGTCCGATGCCGGTGAGGATGGTTTTGAGCTGATCGTATGTGCCGGGAATGTCGATGGGTTTTCTTGCGCGTTCAGCCCGTAAGCCGGTGCTAGAGAATTTGCGGAAGGTGCTGGCAGGTGCACGCCGTGATTGGAGTATACAGTTCCGGTCGGTCGGACATCGTTTGCTCAGTTTCTTTGAGGATGCGCGGTCGAGGTCTGGGCGAATGTTGATTCGACGTTGGTTCACTGGGATTTGCGATCCGTTTGCCAGGGTTTCGAGTTTGATTGTCGGTTCTTTCGCGGTGCGACGCTCGGGCAGCACGCTTTATGGCTGATGAGTGGTGCGCATCCTGGTTTTGCTGTGGATGCGCACCACCGCATTCTCTTTCCGCGTGCAGAACGCGGAGATCAGTAGCCTCCTGGGGATCGAGTGGATTGAACGAGGCCATATCTTCGGGCAGGATTGCGGCACCGCCGAATATAACCACAATAAATCACTGCGAGAATGCTGCATAGTTGACGGTTTCAGCCGGGGTGCAGATTCAGTGAAGGTAGTCAGACCAGTTGGTTCAGCCGGTCAATATCGAGAACGTTCGCTATAGACCGTGGTCTGGTCGGAAAGTTTCGAGGCCGCAGTAGACGATAGTCTGGCATCCCACGCGACCATCGAGGCGAAGAGACTTTCACTCTTATCCAGCACCCACATGCTCGAGGAAGCTGCGGTGCGAGCTTAGCAGCAACGTTGCTGAGGTCTTGCCCGTGCTTTCTTGCGTAGAAGCTTTTCCACGAATCATGTGGTCCATATCTTTTACGTTCCACCGCATGCCAGCCAAAAATTCGGCGCGGGCACATGGGTTTTCGTTTGACTTTGCCGATCGTGGGTTTAAGCACCGAACACGCAGACCCGCGAAAAAGCAGATGGTCAGCGCCGGCACGGGTACGGCGGGCAGGCGGGGCGTTTATACGCCAGAATGCGATCAGCGGCGACGAGGGTGGTGGTTCCGGGGCTTCCGCCTCAATGCGCCTGCCGTGGGATCGCATGCGGGGTGGAAGAGTTCTGAACATCGCCATGTTGGCGGGGAATTTCGTGTGCGCATTCTGCCACACCACTTTGGCGGTCGCACCTGCCCGCGCTAAGATTTTCGCCCGCAGTGTCAAACCTGAGTTCGTGCGGGTACATAAATCGCCCGGTGTCTGGTGTGCGCCCGCGCTGAGTACTGATCTGTAATCATGCACAAATTTTCTCCCGTGGAACGAGGTTCTAGCTACCTGGGGTTATCGCGCGTTTTTCGTGTGGTAACGCCCAGCTTTTCAAACGCTCTCTTTGCTCTGAATCGGCTGGTGCGCACCCCACGGGTCAAGTTCAGGAGTATTTTTAGAGCGCTAGGACGGTAGCAGTTCGCATGCGCTCGGTATTTACGGGGGCGCAGGTGCCTGAGGGTGACAGGTCTCTTCTCGTGGTGAGGTTCTGAAAGAGTCGGTTTCAGGGCTGTCTATATTACTATGAGGTGGTGAGAAAGCAGCGATGACGGCGAGCGTACGGCAGTGCAGACCTCCTACACGGACGCGCGCAGGGTACACCGATTCCAGGCTCCATCCGTGGGCGATCACTGGGGGCGCTTTCCCGCAGTGGAGATTGAACCCGGCGAGCTGCGAGCTGAAGGTTTCGATTAAGGCGTGCACGGCGACCGTGAACGCACGGTTGCGGTTCGATGACGGTGAAGCAACGTTCCGGTGCTCTCCGGAAACTGTTCCATTTCTTATGATTCCGACGGTGCCTACCGCACAGCCGTACCGCAAAAGGTAGCTCTCGCGGGACTGCAGTCCGCAGGTCGCGCTCGATTTTGAAAGCAGGCGATCAGGCACAGAAGATCCGTACGGCATCAGGTGGTACGTGAATTTCCTGTACCGAGCAAAAGACTCTCTCTACCGAGCGGCTGCCCTTCGGTACACCTTCCGGCGTGTGGATGCGCGGTGACGACCTGAAATCGATGCGGAATATCGCATCCACACGTGACCGGTCACCACGAATCGCAGATGGGCGCCCGACCAGGCGCAGTGCAAGGTCAAAGGTATCCTTCACGCAGCTTGACCTGTACACGAGCGAGCGGCAAGCCTTTGACGCACGGTTCCGTTTGCCATCAAACCGACGGTGAACGTCAGCTGGCAACACGCAGTGTACGGCGAGGCTTCTGAGGGCGCACCCTAACGACCAACCCTCGCACGTCCAGCACGGGTTCGCTCTCATCCGCGCCATCGCAGGTGACGGTGACCGGGCCGCGAACCCTGCTGGTATGGGTGGCATGCGGCGTGCTCGGGAATATCGCAGATCGGGGGTGCCACTCGCAGGCGGCAGCGCGACGGTCATGACGCAGCACCGCCTCCTGAATCTCGTTGAGCACGAGGTACTACTGAGCCCTTGGGAGTACCGGCACCGTCGACAGGAAATCCTCGAGGGTGGATGAGATTTTCGCTGGGTCAGGGTCCCCAGCCACGAACATCGAGTTTCTGGCCGGTCCGCACAGGCGAGCCGCGAGTGGATTCAAGGGTTCGCCGGTGGGATTTGCGTGTGCAGGCCGGGCGGTTGTGATCGCCCCTTCGTCCACTTTTTGCGCCTGCGCAGGAATGGCAACGCCCGGCACGCTTTAGGCTGCGCATTGGTGGTTCCACGATTATCAGGCGGGGATCCTCACCCGGGCTAGCTGCTCCACCAGGAGGTCCGGCGGGATTTTCGGCGAGTCCCGCGCTGCCAGGTCTGCTCAGTTCCCTTCGCGGGCAGGATCAGCGGCAGATCGCGCCGGATATGGGTGTCTGCCACCGCGATAGAACCGTCGAGAGCTCCGCGAGTCCCAGCGGATGCTGCATACAGAGGTCTTCGGTCGCCGTCATGAAGCCAATCGAATAGTCCTAGCCCTACGGCGGAGGTCACCTGTACGCTCTGGTGTCGTGATCATCCGCGTAAAGGGTTACGTGGCGCGCAGCGGTTTCCAGCTTAGTTGCTACCCACAGACTGCCGTCACGCCTCGATAATGCCGGAGGTTGGGTGACATGCGTCCTCGGCGGTACAGTCCTGTATGTTGTACCGCAAAATACTGCGGTTTCGAGACGGTCGTGGCCGGCTTGGTGGGTGCCAGCCATCGCGTATGGTGCCAGCTTCGCGGTAGACCGCTCACGGGGATGAGAGGGCTATAGCGGTGGCGGGCATCCGTGGGTATGGTTTGCATTGCCGTGACGGCGTTGTATCCATCGATCGCGCTGCACGCCGGTTGGCCCGCGGTGCAGACCTCGCCCGTGCGCAGGTTAGCGAGCGCAGCCGGTGATTCACGGTGTCATGATCAGCACATCGTTGCCGGTTTTTCGCGGTTCGGCGGGTACCAGGGCGAGCCCTTGCGGTTTCGTTCGTGATGCGGTGTTTCCGATTCCGTCGTCAGCGAGCCTTTTCGCAGTCTCACCGCCGTAGGTTGCCAGTACGTCCGGCGACCTGCAGGATGTGCAGTGCCTGGCGGTTGTCGGACGCAGGTAGTGCGTGAGCCGGTGCGGGTGGGTTTTGGGTTGAACTCTGTGGGAGTTCGATAGCTTTCAGGGCGAATGTTCCCTCGGTTTTGTGTCGGAATTTTTGGGGTGCGTCGCTTCTCGGTGCAGGGTACCTTTTTTCTCGTGTTCGGCGAGCTCACGCACGGTGATGGTGGCTGCTTGTGTTCCCCCAGGAAGATGCGCCACAGTATCCCTTCGGGGTCGGTAACCACGGCGTGGGCCAGGCGCGGGCGGTTAGGCCTGCCGGGTGGTGGGGTTCGGTCGTCGGTACGGGGTGTTTGATGTGGCGGTCTGCGGCTGCGGCGA
>BNJT01002506.1_pt1 | contig 29158 bp, 32 predicted proteins | sample 8540491 | NCBI WGS metagenome assembly BNJT01 (sample SAMD00202455, study PRJDB9452) | human saliva metagenome | host: Homo sapiens | reverse complement strand
GTTGTGGATGGAACAATCAACCTACAATAAATTTTTAGTTCGTTCGATACGTGGCTAATGTACTGGTATCGAAAGAACCAAACTTTGCATCTGGTTAGATATTCAAAAGTAAAAGGATTTATATATTATATTTAGATTGTCGTTTCTGGAAAGCTTCTTCACCACCATCTAATATTTCACAGCAATGATCACGGATTCCCTGAGATGACAAAGTATCACAATTGTTCCCTTTTTTCTTAGTATTTTCTAGTGAACCTGTAGCGTAGTTGAAAAATTGACCATTCGCATTGGGGCGATCTACACCATTACGGTTGACAACAATAACCTCTTCAGAATCAGAACCAATGACTAAGTTCGCATCATGCGTCACCATAATAATCTGGCGTTTCTTTTTAAGTTCCCGAAGAGCAGACACAACGGAATAATATATTGAACGACTATCAAGGTCATCCTCTGGCTGATCTATAAGTAAAGGCCACTCAGAGTTAGCATTAGCTAGAATGAGCTCTAATGCGAATATAGCTTGCTTTCCTGGAGTCATAGTTGACTTTTTATATCCGCCAATATTATCTTCCTCATATTCTGCAGATAACCTAACTTCACGAGGAGAAACCAGGATATCTTCCATAAAGCTATGTAAAGGATTACTCTTTCCTTTATAATCTTTAAGATTAACAACTCTAGTTTTAGATCCCTGTTGGTCTTCTAGAAATTTCTTAGGATCACACATGATGGTTTCAACAAAAGATTTTATATTATTACCATCTTCAGTAGAAATAATTCCATTAATAGAAAATTTTTTTGGAAATATTATCCGTATAGTCACGAATTTTTTTGAATACTCCTTTTTATCAATATGAGATTCGATATTTATAAGATAATCATCTGAGTAACCCACAGTCGGTGATATTTTAGTTTTATTTATAATCCAGTTAATATCTCCAAAGGCTTCTTTTATAATATCATCACCATGGTTGATCTTATGTGTTAGCGATTGTAGGAATTTGGCAGCCTCTGATTCGGTATTAATAATTTCAGTATCAAGTTCTTTGATAATTTTTATTTTATTCTTTAACTCATACAGTCGGGCATTTTCTGTCTCTAGCATCGGGGTTGCTTTCAGATTTGTCGAGTAACTCTTTATGTAACGTCTTAATTTTATTTAATTCATCCTGTAGCTCGTTTATACTTTCAATATTTTTATCATAATACTTTTTATATATTTTTGTAACTTCTTCTGAGGCTTTATTAATGGTATTCCGAAGATAAATATTAATCTCTTCCACCATGCAGGGATCGCTACCTTCAGGAATGCTTATATTGTTCAGCATACCTGTAACATCTACAGTAGGGGCTTGAGTTGAAGAATATAATGATTTCTTTAATATTGTATCTTCAATCTCACCAATACGATTTTTTAAAGAGGTTACAAGTTTTTGACTCGTCTTCGGTTAAGTGATTCTGCTTCCTTAGATTATTAAGTTTAATTTCTTGATTTCCATAATCTTCTTCGAGAGTGCGCAGTGCTGGATATTCTTTCTTTTGTAATTGTAAATTCTCAATTTTAATAAACTGTTCGAAATAGGCATTCAAAGTGCGCCTAATATCTTCACGATATTGTTTTTCCTTCTGGTCAAAAAGATCGATCTTTTTCTTACTTTCAGAATGTACAGTGTATAATGTTTTCTGAATTGTTGATGTAACACGTTCAGGATCACTTGCTATATTAAATAAATGATTTTTGGGGAATATAAATAACACTTTTCTGACCTTCGTTTAATTCATGATTGGTTTTATCACCATCAGCCCAGAGAACAGAACATTTCATGTCTTTTGCTTTTTCCCAGCTGATTCCAGCTGCAAGTTCTTCTGAGTTTCCTTCAGGTATATTCCCAACAGCTTGTGAAATATACCCAAGTAAAGCAGACTTACCAGACGACCGGCTACCAATAATTGAATTCAAGTTTCGATTTAATAATATCTTTTCAGGAAAGAAATATGGCGCATCAAACTGTACTTCTTTTATCCATGCATAATTACTCTTAGTATCCGGCTCTTGTTCTTGTACCTTAACCCTGTCTTCTGGCTCTATAAAAACTTGTTTAAAACCTTCAAAAGTTGGTTCTGCCTTGATCCATGTTGTCTTCCAAGAATCATCAAGGTCTGCACCTTGTTTTCCAAGTTTCTTTTCGAGGTTGGAAAAATTGTGAGCATCACTGCCGCCAAATACCGGCATACCATAGTTTTTTGGCCAATAATCTAGGCTCTTTTCATTCATAGTAAAAATTCCATCAGTCATTTCTACATAATCATCTCTAATGTTATCGTTCCTTGGAATATTGAGGCCTTTCGTAGATATACCATCGTCATTTCCAGAGGAAATTATTCGTATATATTCTTTATAATTTTTCCCAAATATTTCTTCCAGTTCCTGAATTACTCTGTTGATATCTACAGTAGCACTTTTTACATTACTATTATTTACATCAATAAGATAATGCTTTGTTCCATCTGGTTTTTTACGTTTGGTATTCAGTGGAATATTGTTCATGATCGTATTTTTTTGATCAGGTTTAATCTTTGGGTTAAATATGAGATGCATATTGGCATGCTGAAACTCTTTATTAAAGGCATATGAAGCCCTTAATTCCATATTTGGAAATAGTATCTTTTTTTGTTCTCTTATCTTGTTTATGAATCCTCATATATTGGCGGTAATAACGTTGAGCAATAAAGTATGAATCTAATGAAAAATAATCAGTAACCCCTATTACTTGAACATCGGAGTTGTGAATAATATGTATCCAGTAAAACCAAATAATATCTTCATTTTTTAAGGGTTCGCACACTTTATCCCTATAATAATTTTTATATTCTTTTATTTATACTTTCGATATACTCTTGCGGTACATATCTTATTTTATATCCATCATTCATTTTTGTGCCGGGTGCATGCACATGGAGATCCCACTTTTTCCACTCCGAGCCTCTAGTGTTCATAATTAGCCCTCTCTTCAAGTAAAGTGACGTAAATGTCCCACAGTAGTACCCTCTGACACCTCAGGCAGAGAGTAAATTACATAGGTAGACTATCGAAAGTTCATGTGGGAATCAAGAAAACACTCATACGTGCATGAAATATTTCTATAACTTTTAGAGTAAAGTAAATACTATCTCGGGTAGAACTTACTGGTTACACCACATCCAGCCCATCACAACGAACCTGAACCGCTCCAACACGCCTGAGTGCCGAGAGTGCCGCACGCACGGAGCGCAGCTCGTGGGTAACCTCTGGCGCCTGGGCATATGAGAAGAAGAGAATAATGCGCCAGTCACCGGGCACCGCATCCTCGGTCCCTGATGGTGAAGGTTCAGTAATCTCGCTCTCTCCCCCGCTCTCGACACCGACAGATTGATGTGCAAAGAAATCTTCATCCAGCGGGTACAGGCCCGGTCACCCGCACGCCTTCCGGCAGGTTCAGCTCCTCCAGGAAGGCCTGGACATCATCCTCGGTACCCGTAATGGCCGCTGTGCGCACCGCCGGGGGCAAACCGATCTGCGATCGCTCATCCAGCTCATACAAGGCAAACCATGTGGGATCCCACCGGACCAACGCCTGCTCCACCGGCGATGGCGACGCGGTCGTCACCACAACCCCGCCCTGAGCCGCAGAACGCACGAGCGCCGCCGCATTAAACCAGCGCCTCAACGCGGCCTCAGGGGCGCGCAAAGAATCAAAACGCAGCATAGAATCGGCATCCAAAAGCAAAGCAGCCGCATAACCGCCGAATGCCACAGGCTCAGCTCCGGGGGTCGCCACCACCAGTGCAGGTTCGGCACCCACCGAAGCGCGCACATGGTCACCCGCAGAAGAAATTACCGGGACGCCCCGGAAGGCGCGCCCCAGCTCTTCCGCCGTGCGCAGCGCACCCACGGTACCCGAACGCCACTGATCATACCCGCATTCGGCGCACCGCCACTGCTGTGCCAAACGCCCGCACCACGAACAACTCGGCACCGAAGCACCCGCCGCCAGCGAGAGCGGCCCCCGGCACGTATTACAGCGCGCGGGCATGCGGCACCGCTGGCACGAAAACGACGGAACATAACCGCTGCGCGCGACCTGCACCAGCACCGGGCCATGCTGCAGAGCCACACGCGCACGCTCAAACGCCAACCGAGGAATACGTGCTACAGCCGCCAACGGGTCACGCGCCAGCTGATAGTCGTAGCCCGTCGAAAAAATGCGCGGCGAAAACTCGTGCACCGTCGCCCGAGGTGCCCGCACATGCGACGCCCAGCGGGTGCGTACCAATCGTGCCGATTCGCTGCTCATCGCGTACCCAGCGAACAGTGCCGCCGCATCCGTTGCTTGGGCACGCAACAACAGCACATCGCGCGCATGACAATAGGGCGAACGGCGCTCCACAAGCGAGGAATCGCCGTCATCCCAGCACACCACCAGCCCCAAATTGGCAACAGGCGCGTAGGCTGCCGCACGAGTGCCGATCACAATAGGCACCAACCCCAGGCGCGCCTTCAAATAGGCGTGATACCGGCTATGCGGTTTATCACTCGAACTCAACCGAACATAAGCACCCGCCGGCACCCGACGTTTCAGCGCGGACTCAAGCCTGTCGAGAGTCTTCTGATCGGGAGCCACCGCCAAGGCACCGCGGCCATTTGCAGCCGCCGTCACCACGGCAATAGCCAGTAGCTCAGCCCAATCGAACTCAGGATGCGCGGGCAGCACATTCATGACCGCACGCGCCGGAGACCCAGCCGCTAGATCCTCTAAAAACTCAGCGCCATTCTCATAATCGCTAAAGGCACGGGAATCTTCCGTCGAAACCTGGGTGGCAGGAGGGTGAATCTGGTAGGGCGCGAAACCGCCCAAGAGGAAACCACGAATATCGTCGGTCAAAGAGAGCGAACCACTGGTCGGTAATTCCTCGGAAACTTCCTCCTGAGGCTCACGGTCGGCATCTAAGTCATCTTCGGCGGCCGATTCAGAAACACTGTCTTCCGCCCTATCGGAGGTTTTATCAGATCCTTGAGGCAGACCCATGAGTTCGGAAAACGTGGGCAGAAACTGCGCGTACTGTTTATCAAGAGATGCCACGCGCGGCGTCACCGCAAGCCGCAAAACGTTCGCCACGGTTGAGGGCGTACCGGTCGGCAAGCGCCTCTGCAAGGTCAAAAAAATCTCGGCGAAACCGCAGGAATCCGCGACAGAACCGACAGAAGCGGCTGCAGACCCTTAGCAACATCGGTCGTTTCGGCGCGCTCCGCGATAAAACCCGTAACCCGCTGCGAGCCGAACCGCACACGCACACGAGCGCCGGGAACCGCATCTTCGCTCAGCTCAGCAGGAACCTGGTAGTCAAAGGTACGGTCAAGATGCGGCAGCGTATTATCCAACCGAACCCGCGCCACCGGGTACGGTACCCCGCTCTGGGCAAGCCGCCGGTGTACATCAACCGGCTCAGGCTCGGGAGGAATCAGGGCATCGCGGAGAGCAGGAAATCCCTGCAACAGATCAGGCTGTTGCAGGGATTCCTGCTGAGCGGGCTCAGAATCTAATACGTTCATCGACGAAGTATCGGTAGGGCTCTGAGCATCCACTTTACTGGGCTGCATATCCGCAGGTTTACGCATTAGGATGCTGAAACCGCCGAACGCAGAGCCTCAACACGGTCCAAACGTTCCCACGTAAACTCAGGTTCATTGCGGCCAAAGTGACCGTGAGCCGCGGTCTTTTTATAGACGGGTCGGCGCAAATCAAGGTCATTGATAATAGCCAACGGACGCAGGTCAAAGACCTCACGCACAGCCTTCTCAATCTTGAGAGGATCAACCTTTTCGGTTCCGAAAGTCTCGACGTACAGGCCCACAGGTGCCGCCTGCCCAATAGCGTAAGCGACCTGAACCTCGGCACGGTCAGCAAGACCAGCGCCCACAATATTCTTGGCGACCCAACGCATAGCGTATGCCGCAGAACGATCAACCTTCGAGGGATCTTTGCCCGAGAACGCGCCGCCGCCGTGACGAGCCGAACCGCCATAGGTATCAACAATAATCTTGCGCCCGGTCAAACCGGCATCGCCTACGGGGCCGCCCTGCACAAAACGACCGGCAGGGTTCACAATAAACTTCGTGTTCGAGCTATCAAACTCGGCGGCATCCAGCACCGGAGTAATCACGTGTTTGATAATATCCGCACGCAAATCCGCTAAATCGTAATCGGCGGTGTGCTGGCTAGAAACCACCACGGTATCAACCGAAACAGGCTTATTATCGGCGTCATACCCCAAAGTGACCTGAGTTTTGCCGTCCGGGCGCAGGTTCACCAGCGTACCGTTTTTACGAACATTCGTCAGACGCTCTGAGAGACGATGCGCCAGCCAAATCGGTGCGGGCATCAATACGTTCGTCTCGTTCGAAGCGTACCCGAACATAATGCCCTGGTCGCCCGCACCCTGGCGGTCATAATCATCAACCGCGATACCACTGCGAGCCTCTAAAGACTCATACACACCAGCATTAATATCGGGTGACTGCTCGCCAATTGATACCGATACGCCGCAGAATTCACCATCGAAACCGCGGGTCGATGAATCGTAGCCAATACCTAGAATAGTTTCACGAACGATCGATGGAATCTCAACATAGCTTGAGGTTGTCACCTCGCCAGCAACATGAACCTGTCCGGTTGTTACCATTGTTTCGACAGCAACGTTCGCGGTGGAATCTTGCGCGATAATGCCGTCAAGAATCGCATCAGAAATCTGGTCACAAATTTTATCGGGATGCCCTTCAGTCACCGACTCGCTGGTGAAAAGGCGTAGATGGTTATTACTCACGGTTTCTACTCTACTAGGTTTGGGGCACGCGGGATACAGTACCCAAGGATGTGAACTCGTGTATCAATTATGACAGAACGTTACACGGGTTCGGAGGGAGGGAGTCACAAACTTAATCGGCTCGTATTTCTGCTTTTCTCAGGGCTTTACATACTGTGCAAGAGTGCGCAATATCTGATCGGAAACGACCTGTTTAGAGCCTGAAAAAACGGGTTCCCGATCTGTGAACGAAGAGAGCAACGTAATCGTATTCTCATCGGTTCCGAAACCTTGGTTTACGCCCACCGTGTTGAGAGCCAGAAAATCACAGCCCTTACGCGCCAGCTTCTCGCGCCCAAGCTCAAGCGGAGTTCGCTCAGCTGACCCAGTCTCTGCGGCAAAACCCACAATCAAGTGCGCACCGGCACCTGTCTTCTGTCGAAGCTCCACGACTTCACGCAGAATATCCGGGTTGCGTACCAGCTGAATCGTGGGAGCGTCCGAAGAATCTGCGGTCTTCTTAATCTTGTACTCGGCGTATTCGGCAGGCCGAAAATCTGCAACCGCTGCAGACATAATAAGCATATCGGCGTTGTTCTGGGCTTCCAGCACGGCATCGCGTAGTTCACGGGCGCTCACTACTCGGGTTACCTGTACTCCCTCGGGCGCGGGGACTTCAAGGTTAGCGCCGATTAGATGTACCGATGCCCCTAGATCACGCGCAGCCTGCGCCAAGGCCACACCCTGTTTACCTGTTGAGCGGTTACCCAAAAAACGCACCGGATCCAAGGCCTCACGGGTGCCTCCCGCCGTAATCACGATGCGTTTCCCCGCCAAAATTCCAGGCCCGGGCTCAACACCTGGCGCAAACGAGCTGCTAGGTTCTTCCCTCGAGCCAGTGTGAACCGGACGCGTGGGCGTGTACCCAGGGTTCTGTGAAGGATGCTGCTCCCCCTTCGGGAACTCGGCAATTACGCGCTGCGCCGCCTCAAAAATATCTTCCGGTTCCGGCATGCGGCCCACACCCGAATCGGGACCCGTTAGACGCCCAACCGCCGGTTCAATCACGTGATACCCAAGTTCGCGTAAAGTCTGCACATTCGTTTGCGTTGCTGGATGCTCCCACATCTGAGTGTGCATAGCGGGAGCCATAATCACCGGCGCGTGAGTAGTCAGTACCGTAGCAGAGAGCAAATCATCGCAGCGCCCCACCGCCAACCGAGACATCAAATCGGCGGTCGCCGGTGCTATAACAATCGCATCCGCAAGCTCGGCCTGGCGAACATGGTCAACCTCAGGAACACGCTCAAAAACGCTCGTGGAAACCGGGTTGCCGCTCAGGGCCTCGAAGGTAGCTTTACCCACAAACTCCAAGGCAGCTTCGGTGGGCATGGCAATAACCTCATGCCCACCTTTTGCGAAAAGACGAAGGAGCATTACCGCTTTATACGCGGCAATGCCCCCTCCAATACCAACGATAATGCGCATGGTATTTACAAACGTTCCTTACTCAGCGGAGTCGTCAATAACAACCTCTTCAAGAGCAATAACCTCTTCGGTACCGGCAGGAATGTACTCCTCCTCAATAGCACCAAAATCGGCGTCGCCCAGACCCAGGGATGCGAATTCCTCAGGAACCAGGTAACCGTCTTCGTTGAAGTGCCCATCCGGCACGTGATCGGCAACAATCTGATCTGCCATAATTTCACGCATTGCAACCGAAAGAGCCTTGTCATTAGCCTCAGACTCAACCAGAGGACCAACGTGGTCGCCCGCACTCTCCTGCAGATTCGCGTAATAAGCGTTAATCTGGCGAGCACGACGAGCACCGAAAATCACCAGCCCGTACTTAGACTCAGCCTTCTGAATCAGCGCATCCGCGCTGGGGTTCACAATCCCCTCGGGCGCTACGCCATCAACGAAGTTGTAGTCTTCGTGCTCTTTGATTTCGTTTACCACAGAAACTCCAATATGTTGTCTTTGTACACTGCTGACATTCATGTACACGAACTCAGCCAAAACTAAAGCAATATTCTACCGCTAAAATCGGTAAAAATCACGTACCCTAACGAGAAAGCACAGTAATACCCGGCACGCCGCCAAAATACGTACCTATGCTGCAGCAGATTCAGCACCCACGATGTGCGCAATCTCCTGCGCCGCGCGCTCTACCGAATCATTGATCACGGTTACGTCGAACTCACTCTCAGCCTCAAGCTCAATTTTTGGCGGTCTCAAGACGCCGCTGCTGTTCCTGCTCTGATTCAGTACCGCGCCCACCAGTCAGAGACACGAGCTCATCCCAGCTGGGCGGTGCCAAGAAAATCAGCTGTGCCTCCGGCATAGACTCCCGAATCTGCCGAGCCCCCTGAAGATCAATCTCAAGAATTACTGGGCGGCCAGCATCTAGAGCCTCCTGAACCTTAGCACGCGGAGTACCGTATTTATTCTTACCGTGCACCACCGCATACTCAAGCATCTGCCCGTCGGCGATCATCTGATCAAATTCCTCGCGCGAAACAAAATAGTAGTGCACGCCCTCTTCTTCACCAGGGCGAGGGTCACGAGTAGTTGCCGAAACGGAAAACCAGACGTTCGGATAGTGCTCACGAATATACTGGCAGACGGTTCCCTTACCCACGGCGGTGGGACCAGCCAGAACGGTAAGTCTAGGTTGAGCGGTCATCGGGTTCTCCCTGCGGTGTGATGTAATAATGCGTATTTTATTCGGCGGCGAGAACTATCGACCGCTGCGGCGGCGTGTATGCCGAACATTGCGGTTAAAATACTCCACCATTTTACGGCGTTGATGCGCCAAGACCGCCCAAACGACGGGTCGGCGCGATCTGCAGCTCTTCCATGAAAATTTTCTCGGCACGCACAGCACCAATTCCCGGGAGGGCACGGAGCATTTGATCGACAGGCATCTTTGCAAGAGCTTGGTCGTCATCGACCAGATCGAGTACCTGACGTACCGACAGCTCACGGGTAGAAAGTGCCTGCTTAACTTCCTGGCGGCGAGTACGGGCAAGCAACGCCTTTTCACGTGCTGATGCACGCACCTCATCGGTTAGCGGCGTAATCGGCATGGGGTCTCCCATCAAGCGATATATGTATATAAATCAGCGTTCTTACGTTTTCTAACTTAGCATGTTGCACTGTAAAAGCGATGAACTGAGGTTCGTAACGTAAAGCCTTTCAAGCTCAACACAGCACAATGGCGCACAGAGCAGATAAACTCTGTACGCCACCACGCGATCACAACGATTTACACTGCGCCACGCACACGCACTAAATCGTCACGTGCGCTCTGCGCCGCCCGCGCCAGGTCAGCCAGCTGCGGACCTGCAGAGAGCACGCCACGGCTGGAATTCACCAAAACCTGAGATTCAACACCTGCAAAAATTCGGTATAGCTCCTCAGCGCTAGCCCCCTGGGCACCATATCCCGGCGAAAGAATGGGACCGTTGAAAGTGCTCAGGTCTATCGCCAATTCTTGAGGGCCTCCCCCCACGGTGGCGCCCACAACTGAGACCGCATGAACCCATGCGTTCCCGAGTTTGCGTAGTGTTCTCTACAGTGGCTGCGGCAATAACCTGCTTCGCTACCGCGCCGGTATCTTCTGCTTTGCCCACATGCTGCACACTCTTACCCTCAGGGTTTGAGGTCAGCGCCAGCACGAAAGTTCCACGATGGTTCGCAGTTGCCGTATCCAGCGCTGGGCGAAGCGACTCGAACCCCAAGTACGGGCTTAACGTGACCGAATCCGTGCCGAGTGGTGAAGAGGTACCGAGCCAAGCATCCGCATAGGCTTTCATAGTCGAGCCAATATCACCGCGTTTTGCATCCGCCACGATCAAAACCCGGTCTTCAGCGGCGCGAGCAAAGAGCTCTTCCAACACAGCAAGACCTGCGGAACCGTGGCGCTCAAACAGGGCAACCTGGGGTTTGAGCGCTGCGGCGTAGGGGGCGCATCCTTCGTAGACATTCATAGCGAAAGTACGCAGAGATTCGGCAGAATCTTCCAAACCCCAGACCTGCAGCAGGTTCGGATGCGGATCAATACCCACGCACAACGGACCGTATTCGTCCATCGCAGCCGCAAGACGATCGCCGAAGGGGATCACGAAAGTTCCCCCTCACGCACCTGTTCGCCCTTGTCCTGCCCCTGCTCGCCGGTGCTGGCGGTCCGCAAAAACTCACCATGTTCTTGCAGATTTATAATCTCCCAGCTACGCTCGCGCAGCGCGGTAATAGCTTGAACAGCAGCCGCGAACTCCGAAATCGTGGTCATCACAGGGCAACCAACACTGACTGCGGCCGCACGGATTTCGTAGCCATCGCTACGAGCTGCACCGCCAGCAGGTGTATTCAAAATCAGATCAATTTCGCCATTGCGCACCATATCAACGATCGAATGCTGACCGTTTGCTTCCGCAAACTTGGAGGCAACCGTGGAATTCACACCATTGCGACGAAGCACATCTGCAGTGCCGCCGGTAGAGACAATCTCGAAGCCCAGCTGTTCAAGCATCTTGGCATAGATAATCACATTGCGCTTATCATGGTTAGCCACCGAAACGAAGACCTTGCCCTCGGTCGGTAGCGGTGACCCAGCACCTGCCTGGGCTTTCGCAAAGGCAGTATCGTAAAGGGCGTCAAGACCCATGACTTCGCCGGTCGAGCGCATTTCGGGACTAAGTAGGGAATCAACCACCACACCCTCAGGAGTGCGGAAGCGGCTAAACGGAAGAACCGCTGCCTTAACTGCAATTGCAGTATTCTGCGGCAGAGATGCACCATCCATGTTCTTAGGCAAGTATCCCTCTGCCTTCAGCTCAGCAATACTCTTCCCCAAACCGATCATCACGGCCGCCTTAGCCAGCTGCACTCCGGTTGCCTTCGAGACAAACGGTACGGTGCGAGACGCGCGTGGGTTTGCCTCAATCACGAACAGATTCTCGGAGACATAAGCAAACTGAATATTAATCAGACCCCGTACTCGGTACCACGCGCAATAGCCTCGGTTGCTTCTTTAACCTTGGCGATCACATCGGGACCCAAGGTAATTGGCGGCAAGGTGCAGGAGGAATCACCTGAGTGAATGCCAGCCTCTTCAATATGTTCCATGACACCGCCCAAGTAGAGCTCGGTGCCGTCAAAGAGCGCATCCACATCAATCTCAATAGCGTCTTCCAGGAACTTATCGATGAGCGCTGGCTGAGAGGGAGAAACCTCGGTCGCATTTTCAAGGTAGCGTGCAAGATTTGCTTCGTCATAGACGATCTCCATACCGCGCCCGCCCAGCACATAGGAGGGACGAACCAACACCGGGTACCCAATCTCATCGGCAACGCGTTTGGCGCCCTCGAAGGTGTATGCGGTACCATTCTTCGGCGAAATCAGACCACCTTCCTCCAGCACGCGCGCAAACTCGCCGCGATCCTCAGCAAGGTCAATAGCTTCGGGAGTAGTGCCCAAAAATCGGCACACCAGCATCTTTGAGGGCTTTCGCGAGCTTTAGCGGAGTCTGTCCGCCCAATTGCACGAAAACACCCAACAATCCGCCCGTGCGGCGCTCAGATTCAACAATTTCGAGCACGTCTTCCAACGTCAGCGGCTCAAAATACAGACGAGTCGAAATATCGTAATCGGTCGAAACAGTCTCCGGGTTACAGTTCACCATAACCGTCTCGTACCCCAGCGAACGCAGCACCAGCGAAGCGTGCACGCAAGAATAATCGAACTCGATACCCTGGCCGATGCGGTTCGGCCCCGAACCTAAAATCATGATCGAGGGAGTCTCATGGTGAGCGACCTCATCCTCAGAATCATAACTAGAGTAGTGATAGGGGGTAAACGCCTCGAACTCAGCAGCACAAGTATCAACAGTCTTGAATACGGGGCGAATACCTGGGGCATGGCGCACACCGCGCACAGCGTCCTCAGAAGAACCGATAATCTCTGCGATTTGCGGGTCGGAAAAGCCGTGGCGTTTTGCCAGCTGCAGGATTTCAGGGGTCAAGTGATCGCGATTTTCCCGCACAATCCCGGCGACTTCATTCAGCAGCACCAGCTGATCTAAGAACCATGGATCAATCTTGGTGGCTTCAAAAACCTGCGCGATAGATGCGCCCGCCAAAAAGTGCCTGCTGTGCCTGGTAGATACGCTGCGTGGTGCGTATCTTTGGTCTTCTCGACAAGCGCGTCAAGTTCTTCGGCATTCAGTTGCTGCTTCGTGAACGAGAAAGAAGCACCTTTCTGCTCTGAGAGCGCATAGCCTTCTGGAGTGCTTCGGTGAAGTTACGGCCCAGTGCCATTGCTTCGCCCACCGATTTCATGGTGGTTGTGAGAGTCGGATCAGCGGCCGGGAACTTCTCTAAAAGGCGAAAACGCGGCACCTTGACGACCACATAGTCGAGGGTCGGTTCAAAGGATGCGGGCGTTTTTCTGGGTAATATCGTTCGAATCTCATCCAGGGTGTACCCCAGCGAAAGGTTTAGTCGCAATTTTAGCGATCGGGAACCCGGTAGCTTTAGACGCAAGCGCAGAAGAGCGTGAAACGCGTGGGTTCATTTCGATAACGATGATGCGCCCGCTCTTGGGGTCTCACGGCAAACTGAATATTGCATCCGCCGGTAGTCAACCTCAACTTCGCGGATCACGTTGATAGCGATATCGCGAAGTTTTTGGTACTCACGGTCGGTGAGGGTGAGGGCAGAGCGCCACCGTGATGGAGTCGCCGGTGTGCACGCCGACCGGGTCGAAGTTTTCAATCGAGCAGACGACCACGACGTTGTCATTTTTGTCGCGCATCATTTCGAGTTCGTATTCTTTTCCAACCAAGAATGAGATTCTTCGAGCAGAACCTCGGAGTGTAGGCGAATGCGGATACCTGCGCCGGCAATGCGGTAAGAGGTCTTCTTCGTTGTGAGGCCATGCCGGAGCCAAGTCCGCCCGTGGTGAAGGAAGGACGCACGACCATGGGGATAACCGGAGCTCTTTTAGCCGCTTCAAGAGCTTCTGGCATGGAGTGCACGATGATCGATCGTGCCGATTCGCCACCCGCGCGCTCTACCACGCCTTTGAACGCTTCGCGATCTTCGCCTAGGTTTATGGCTTCGATATTTGCGCCAATGAGTTCAACATCGTATTCGCGCAGAGTTCCCTGCTTATCGAGAGCGATAGCGGCGTTGGGCACGTCTGCCCGCCCAAGGTAGGAAGAATGGCATCTGGACGTTCTTTTTCGATAATCTTAGCGATGACTTCGGGAGTAATCGGCTCAATATAGGTGGCATCTGCAAACTCAGGGTCGGTCATAATGGTCGCCGGATTGGAGTTTACGAGGACAACGCGCACGCCTTCTTCTTTGAGCACGCGTAGAGCCTGAGTGCCGGAGTAATCGAATTCGGCTGCCTGACCGATGACGATCGGACCTGAGCCGATGACAAGGACACTGTTAAGGTCGGTACGACGTGGCATTAGGCTTCCTTTGCAGTCTTCTTAGTGGAGGTCATGGGTCGATAAAACGGTCGAAAAGGTATGCGGAGTCGTGCGGACCTGCGGCTGCCTCCGGGTGGTATTGAACCGAGAACGCGGGAATATCTTTGCAGGTTAGCCCCTCGACCACGTTATCATTCAGCCCGACATGGGAAACCATAACCTCGCCGAATTCGAAGTTGGGGGCAGTTACGTATTCACCGATAGGCGCATCGACGGCGAACCCGTGGTTTTGGGCGGTTATTTCAACTTTGCCGGTGGTTTTATCCATGACGGGCTGGTTAGATACCACGGTGGCCGAAGGCAGCTTGTGGGTCCCGGACCCGAGCGCACGACCGAGAAGTTGATTGCCAGAAGCAGATGCGAAGAACGGGTGTTCAGGGCGCAATACACCCCTGCAGAAGTTTAACCTGTTCGTCTGCGGTTGCAGGGTCGCCGGGACCATTGGAGAAAAATACGCCGTCTGGGCGAAGCGCATTTACGGTCTCAAGGGTTGTGTTTGCGGGCAGTACATGTACACGCACGCCGCGTTCCGCAAAACGCTGCGGGGTCATAGATTTGATGCCAAGATCGAGTGCGGCAATGGTGGCAACCGGCGGAGCGAACCAGCCGTATTGGTGAGGTTCAACTGTGCAGGCTTCCGTCACGGAAACGGTATCGAGCAAGTTTACGGCCCGCCATCGGCTCGGGAGGCGCGCACCGCTTCCAAAAGTTCGGCTTCAGGGACGATTGGCGTGGCGTCCCGATACCTGCACGCATTGAACCGCTAGAGCGTAGGCGGCGAGTCAGCGCACGAGTATCAATGCCTTGAATGCCCACGATACTTTGGGTCCTGAGTTCGTCATCCGTCAGTACGTTCTGCACGCCAGTTGGAAGCAACACTGCGGCATCTCGTACCACGTACCCGGCAACCCAAATTTTGCGGGATTCTGCATCTACCTTGTTCACACCGGTGTTACCGATATGAGGCGCGGTCTGCACCACGATTTGCCCTGCGTAGGAGGGTCGGTCAGCGTTTTGGTAGCCGGTCATGCCGGTGGAAAATACTGCTTCGCCTGGCAGGATGCGCCAATTGCACCGTACCCGTAGCCTCGGTAGATGGTGCCGTCCTCAAGAACGAGTAACGCGCGGTCCGTGCCCAAAGCACCGGAACGTGTCATCTCAGTCATGCTCTTACTTTTCCTTTTCTCGGTGGTCTGTTCCCCGCTTGTGCCCGTCTATAAGTGGAACACTGTGTGCAGGAAATTCTTGGTATGCCGTTCGCAATTAGCGGGCATTTTGTGGGTGAGTTGTCTGTGTATTAGTGATGTGCTGTCTCTTCCAGCACCCATTTTTCGGGGCTATCGACCGCATCCGGCGAGATCTCGCGAAGCTTCTCAAGTGCGATTTTTTTCTGATCGGCATAGCGAGTGCGAAATCCGGTCTGCACGCGATGGCCGTCAAGAGTCCAACCGATCACGATAAGTCCGTCACGTTCTGCAACCTTGCCGATCATTCTCGCCCGGTGGTAATGACCGCAAGTTTCTTCGCAGGAATCCACAGGTCTTTAGCCCCGTTGCGGGTGAAGATAATGCCGTCCGAGTAGATCAGGAGCGTGGATTTTTGTTTTGAACCCTAGCTGGTCGAACACACGGTTCAGTTCATCACCGAACATCGTAGTGCTCACATACTCCCCCTCAAACGCCGCCTCGGCTTCAAGCCCGTCGTAGCGTTCGGGAACGTCTTTGAGCGAACTGAACATCGTGGACTGCCGCTCGAGACGGGATTTCCAGCCGCACCAAATACCGAGAGGCACAGAGCCACCACGGCAACGCAGATAAGGGTGGGAATCAGCTTTTTCCACGGTTCTTCTTTCTCCCTCGGTTTTATTGCAGCGGTTTTACCCCTGATAGCAAGACGATCGAGCCTGCCGGGTGAGGGCTCGCGAGCTCGCCATTCAAAACGGTCGGATGCCCGCGTAAAAAGTTGCGCGCACAGCACCGGGAACCTCCATCCCACAATACGGGTTGTTCTCTTTTGCCCTTTGTGGCCTGCTCCTCAGGCTTAATCTCACGGGTAGCCTTCGGATCAACCAACACGATATTTGCTGCTTCACCTTCGGCAAGCGGACGGCCCTGCTCAGCATCCAGGCTGCCAATTTTCGCCGGAGTTTCGCTCATAATCCGTGCGACATCAGCCCAGGTAATATGCCCTGGCTCCACAAGGGTCATCTGAATAATCGAGAGTGCCTGCTCAAGACCGGTCATGCCGTTTGCAGCACACGCCCATTCACATTCTTTGCTTTCTGCCGGATGCGGTGCATGGTCGGTACCAATAACGTCAATAATGCCGTCGGCCACAGCTTGGCGCAGAGCAAGCACATCCTCTTCGGTGCGTAAAGGCGGGTTCACCTTAAAAATCGGGTCGTAGGTGCGCGCCTTTTCGTCGGTCAGAATCAGGTGATGCGGGGTGGCTTCGGCGGTTACCTGCACGCCGCGAGACTTAGCCCAGCGCACAACCTCTACCGAGCCTTTAGTCGAGAGGTGGCAAATATGCAGACGCGAATTCAAATGCTCAGCCAGTAGAACATCGCGGGCGATAATAGCTTCTTCCGCGACAGCGGGCCAGCCGGTAAGCCCCAGGTCGGCTGAAACCTTGCCTTCGTTCATCTGAGCGCCCTCAGTGAGGCGGGGCTCCTGCGCATGCTGGGCGATCACGCCGTCAAAAGTTTTCACGTATTCGAGGGCACGGCGCATAATTGCCGGATCGTAGACACACATGCCGTCGTCCGAGAACACTCGAACCTTCGCCTCAGAGGTCGCCATAGAACCAAAGTCTGAGAGGAATTCGCCTTTTAGCCCAACGGTCACCGACCCGATAGGCTGCACACGGCACCAGCCGGATTCCTCACCCAGACGATCAACCTGCTCAACCACGGCTGCGGTATCGGCGACAGGAAGCGAGTTCGCCATCGCAAAAACAGCCGTGTAGCCGCCCAAAGCCGCCGCGCGGGTACCGGTCTCAACGGTTTCAGAAGCCTCATATCCGGGCTGGCGCAGGTGAGTATGAATATCGACCAGCCCTGGAAGAGCAATCTGACCGGAAGCATCAACGACCTGAGCGTCCTCAGCTTCTAAATCCTGGCCAATACGCGCAATTTTGCCATCCTCAATCAGGATATCGGCAACGCGCTCCCCCAACAGGGATGCGCCTTTAATAAGGTACGTGCTCATAGTGTATTCCTTCTTTCGGCTAGCGTTAAGATTCGTCGCCGGAGTACAGTTTCTCACTCGACCCATCGGTCAAGAGCGGGTACAGCACCGCGCGAACCGCCACCCGTTACTGCGACCTGGCGCAGCACCCAAGCATTCTGAAGAATCAGCGGCTTCGGCACACAGCTCTAGCCCTCGGTTCATGGGGACCGGGATGCGAGTGCGATTTCCCTGAGGCTGCGCCATCAGATTCTCGAAACGTTCTTTAGTGAGTCCCCACAGGGTGGTATATTCACTCTGCCGAGGGGAACAGGCGGCGTTCATACTGCTCTTTTTGGATGCGCAGCATCATCACCGCGTCAGGTTTTGTAGCGATTGCTTCATCGAAATCGTGGAAAACCTTAAGCCCCCAATCCTGTTTCCAACGTTCGGTATGCACCGGCAACAGCGTAGGCGGAGCCACAAAAGCGACATCGGCCCCCAAGTTTTTCAGCAGCCACAGATTCGACCGCGCCACCCGAGAGTGCAGAATATCCCCCACAATCAGCACACGCATACCGTTTAAATCGGTTCCTCGCGGTGATTCCAGACCATCACGCTGAGCCTTAAACTGGCGCAGCGAAACCGCATCCAAAAGAGCCTGCGTCGGATGCGCATGTGTGCCGTCCCCCGCATTTAGCACGGGAATATCGGTCCACCCGGCCTCGGCAAGACGCTGCGGAGCACCCGAAGCCGAATGACGAATCACGAAGGCATCCGCACTAATCGCTTTGAGAGTCTGAGCAGTGTCTTTGAGGGATTCTCCTTTAGAAACCGATGAACCACGCGCAGCAAAATTGGTGATATCAGCGCCCAGACGTTTCTCTGCGGATTCGAAGGACAGTCTGGTACGCGTTGAGTCTTCAAAGAAAAGGTTGACTACAGTCTTGCCGGCAAGCACATTGAGCTTCCGGTTTTCTGCCTTAACCCGTGCCCTATATAGTCTGCAACGTCGAGTATTTCAATGGTCTGAGTTCGTGTGAGATCGCGAGTATCAAGCAGATGTTTCATGAAAGCTGTCCTTCCAGCTGAATGATATCAACGCGGTCTGTGGCGTTATCCGTTTCTTCGAGTACCACACGAACCTTCTAAGGCACTGGTCGGAAGGTTTTTCCCCACATGGTCGGCGCGAATTGGGAGTTGCCGGTGCCCGCGATCAACTAACACGGCAAGACGCACCAGAGCCGGACGTCCGTATTCGTTAAGGGCGTCCAAGGCGGCCCGAACAGTGCGGCCGGAGTACAGAACATCATCGACGAGAACCACATTTTTGCCATCAAGACGCCCCACCGATCAAGGACCTCGCGCTGCGGTTTTCATATTCCTCATCGGTGCAGGTCATCGCGGAACGAGGTAATATCGAGAGCACCCAGGCCATTTTTGAGATCAAAATTTGAGTCATTCGTCTGGATGCGCTGTGCCCAGGCGCTGTGCCAACGGGTATCCACGGGATCGAATACCTAAAAGCACCAGGTTATCGGTACCCTTATTGACTCAAGAATTTCCAAAAGCAATACGTGTAAGAGCGCGACGGATCTCATCGTCGCTAAGGATGAGTGTGCCCTTCATTGGGCGTTTTTATAGCGCGCTATAGGAATGCGCACCAGGCTCATAGGGTACGAGATGTCCCCGACACAGCCGACTCCTTCCCCGCCCTCCCACGGGACGGATTTAAAGGTCTTGCTTTTAGGCCTCTCTTTGCTTACCAAGACTCACCATACGTACCACACACGCAGTTCAGTGTGTGTTTCTGAAAGTTTTTAATCGAGTCAAAAATCCTCTACATATCATGCAATAAACGCTCATGTTCCCCTGAACAAAGACTACATAAAACGTCGAGAGTCCATTATGCTAGTAAAAGCATCACCGATAGTACAACCACCGAGGACTGCATCATGGAAGATCCCTTTGAGGGCCTGGTAAGAATTATCTTTGGGATTCTTGGCAGCCCTATCGTTTTCCGTGGCGGCACTGCCACTTTAAGCGCCGCAACCGAATGCGCACCCGGCAGCATACGGAGCTTGGCTTTTGCTTCTTCCACTCAGGTGATTCGGCATACTCTGGAGACTCAACGCAACTCATACCTCGAAGTTATTGGTGCAGTCCTCTTCGGACTATGTACCCTCATCATGGCATGGATTTGGGGTATCTTCCTCTTTTGACACTATCGCTATTGTCCTGCACTGAGCGTCGTTGCTCTATGCACTCTTATCTTCATCTGGTACTACCGATCCTGCGTTGAGTTCAGAGCTATACGAGTTTATGAGATCCCGGCTTGATGAGGGCGTTATCACTCTGACTACGCTGATATTGATGCTCATACATTTACCTACAATAAGTTTGAAACCGCTTCAAAATCACCACGGTATCCGGCATATCATTTGAGCTCGATCCCGCTATTCAAGACTGCCGTTACCTCTGTGCCATGATCGCTATGCGTATGCGTTCTAATCGTTGGCCCGATCCGTCCTCAGACCGTGATATGAGCGTTGTGCTTCATATGATGCGCACAACACTGGCTCAAGTTCCTACTGCACGTACGTGAAGGGTGACAAGCTGTTAATAATCTCGCTTCCACCAGCATCGTATCTCGGTGCACACCCATGAGGGCAGCGAACTTTTGAAGAGGTTAAACGCCAGCTCGGGCTCATGCATAACCCGGCTTGATCCATGACGAATAGAAAGCCGCTCAAACTAAAAGCAGGGGTTTGAGGCGGCTATAGTAATAACGAGTTCTGTTTAAAGCAAGCAGAGTCGGTTTTACCTGGCGCAGCTTATCCAAAAGACCGTTAACAAATTTCGGTGAATCGTTTGTAGAGAGCACACGCGCCAAACCGGTTGCCTCAGAGATAGCAACCGCATCCGGAACATCATCATTATAGAGAAGTTCCCACGCGCCGATCCGGCAAAAATTACGCGGTCGACAGCTGGCATACGCTCAAACGACCAGTCACGCGCATAGGTCTCGAAGGTATTCGCGAATCTCGTCATCATGATCACCTCGTACGCCGCGCACGATCTCTTCGGCGCGGGCCGAGATCCGAGCGCAGCATGCAGACGGCGTCGTTTCCAGCATCGACAATGTCTTCTGATGACGCCGACGGTTTAAAGTACCCTCGACGGCACGTAAAGCGGGCTTTGGTACGAGAATTCCATTAGTCGTTTAAATACGGCGGTAATCTCGGTACGGGTGCGTCAACCTTCGCCTTGAGCCTCGTCTCCAGGAACAGTGGAAACCTGAATTTCATGGCGGTACTCAAGAGTTGCAGGCTTAGTGCCAATTGTGGAACGGTCACCCTGCAGGCCAGGCTCGGTGTAGGTAATCACTTACAAGAACAACAGAGGCAGTGAAGCTCAACATATGGCGGAGTACCCTCATGAGCTGCCAGTCGCGGGTCTCGCGACTCCAGCAGCATGTAGCCAGCAGCATCGCCCACGCAGCTGCAGTGAACGTTAATCAGATCATGGGTCTTTCAGATCCATGAAGACGAAGTCTTCTTCGTCCTGGTAGAGATGCGATGGTCGGAACGATCAGCAGTGGCAGTCTCCACTTAGCGCTGGAGCATTGAAAGTGCAGTGTCGACGACCTACCGGAGGCGTTTACGTTGCTGCAACGTTTGCTACGCACAAACGCCACCCTTACCGCTTTGCGACGCTGAAACTCAACAACCGGACGCAGACCGCCATCAATCTTGAGGATCGCACCGTAATCTCAGCGGTAGATGCCAGCTGGCTCTCCTTCGTATTGTCGACGCCACACAACACGTTGCGTAAGCAAGCCGCAGGCGCTAAGTTATCAATGAGCAAATAGTGTCGCCCTTTGATACCGCATGGCACCGCTGCTGCTGAGCACATCTAAGTAAAACTCCATCACGTTCTGCATGTTTTGAGTGCCTAGACGCCGTTTAAACACCTAAATGCAGTTAGTTATTCAACGATTTCTTGGTATATCGCCGCTGAAATGGACTCATCGGGAACCTCCATAAACACGCGGTTTGCAGGTTCTTTGAGCATTAAACGCGAAGCGAGCCGCGCGCTTTTATCTCGGCGCATAGTTTCGAGGCTCACCAGCGATCCCCTCATTACGAGAAATTCAAAGATTTGGTGGCGCGGGTGCGATCAACAATTGTTTCGTGAGATACCCAGCGGCAAGCGGCGCGAACAACATACACCATCCACACTGGCGGCTGCGCCGTGAAACGCCATCGCTCGGCGCGTTCGTGGCGTGCCCTAAGGTATCTTTCCACAGCCGGTGCGAAATTCGCGGCTGACCGGATTCGCGTAGATCTTGGGGTAGCCTCCGCTTTCGCAGACGGCACGCTCAATCGGGTCACACACTATGACGACTGAGGTCCCAGATGCGCGGTTAAGCCTCAATAATACCAAAATCTGTGGGTCAACCGTGAGCCACAGCTTTACGACCTCCGCCATACATATTCGCTCGCGCTCCGGCAAGGTACGCAGCTACCAATCTGCCCAGGTACTGAAAGGTGGCGAAATACCCCCACAAGATTTTCCCTCAGCGAATTGATGTCTGTTTTCTCCCCACAGCATCGGCCTTACCCAAGAGAAGTGGTCGGAATGCTGAATCACGCACGTGGGTTGCCTACAAAATGACAGCATCAATCAGCCACTTGCACAAATAATTGCATCCGTGCGTGTAAAGTCGTTTCTATTTTCGTACCGTGGTACGCCATTAGATGCTTAACTTCTTCAGCATCAGGGATTTCAGCGCGCTAAAGACCGTAGCCAGCCAACTTTACGCAGGTCTTCCTGCCGTCGCCGGTGGCCCGTAGGGCGCGCGGGTGGATCCTGCCAAGATTTTATGCCGCTGTGTTACCTAGAATATCGAGGGATTTTCTTATTAAATTATACCCCACAGAACATCATGTAGTTCTCGCGTGGTGTTGAGCTACTGACGGATTGGTGATATTCCTCACGGAAGCTCAAAGTTGAAACTGGGGTTTCGGACTCAGCGGCGTGATGCGACTGTTTCAATCTTGAAAGGTGTTCCTTTCAGGCCAAGAACGAAGTTCTGAATTTCAAGCGATTATAACGCTAATATTTTTTTTCTCCACGCGCATCAAAGTATGCAGATTCCTCGTACCGATGCTGCCTATACAAAATCTCAGACCAGCGCCACGGGTTAGGCTCTAGAAGCGGGCGGGTTTATTGCTATAATGCAGCTCAACCGTATCCTGTTGATGTAAACCACGCATTCGTCACGCAAAGGTCAGCAGCCGCATCGGTCATAGGGCACCGCGCGAAAACGCATTTGCGATAGGTTGTGAGGTCAGCTACATCTTCAATGATGGCACGGTTCAAGTTTCACGACCAGGCTTCACCAAAGATTTCCAAAAATCTCTGGATGTCGCGCGTTCTGATCGGCTCTGGTCGGTAAAACCATAGCCATTAAAACCGTGCAAAATGGGTGCAATATAGGTTTCCCACTTGTTGAACTACCGGACTGTTCTCCTGAAACTCACGCGGATGCTTGTACGAAGGGTATTTTCTCTTTCTCCTTAGGATACTTTCGGCGCGATTCTAAACTGGCGGTGCTATGCGCAAATGTGCAGCCTGTGCCGCGCTGTAATCGCGTAGCTTGCGGATTCCGTGGCTCAACAGACTGGGTGCCGATTTGGTCATCATTTTACGTGACCTGTTCCACCAACGATGCGCCGGGCATCTCACGAAGATTAAGGCGTCGGTATAGTGTCTGATTGCTGACCGCGTGCTGCCTTGTTCGTCAATGTGGACTCCTTCTGAACAGGGACCCCCTGTCCGTCCTGCGGTTTATGAGATTCTGCAACGGTAAAACATGTTTCACGAAAACGCAGGCGGGAGGGCGGGTGTATCCGAATCAGATGAAGCATATACCCGTACCTTCGACATAGCGCGGTAGCTTTCCTAAATTCCCAAAACCGTGGTGGGCAGGACAGCCCTTTGCGAGCAGAATAGAAGTTCTTGAGTGTGTGAGCCTACCTCGTATCTTTATTTCAGCGTATTCTCCTCCAGTTCCGAAAGCTTTGACTACAGGGCTGATACTTTCCCCTCAGGCACGGCGCGCTGCTTCCGCTACATGCGAGAAAGGTTCGTCGACGTGCGCAGGCGCTTTCTGGATCCTCGCCAGCCACAGTCTAGGAATCCCATCCGCAACGTAGATTCCCCAAGCCAGCGATTCGGGAATCTCTTGCCCAGATAAGAGTCCGCATTTCGACGTGTCTCGCCGATGGAATCGCCACCAAATTTCTCCAGTGCTGCCTGGCCGCATTTAAAGGGCGACACTGCCTCCGCCACCACACCGGCGGCTGGTACCTTTACATCAGATCGCTGATGATGCGCCTTCGCAGGTTGGTTAAGGTAGCCAATAGTTTTGAGTGCCTTGGGAACGGTAGCAATAGGCTTCATAGCGGCACGAACGCACAAGATCGCTTCCTGCTCATGCCGCCCCTCGTAGTACCGCCGACTCCGATTCGTATCACGAGTCACGCCGCACCAACCGAAAATCATCGTGTGCGGCCGGGCCGGTCGAAAAGCGTTAAGCCATCGCTTGACACCCTTAATAAGCGGATCCCCATCAGTGCTGCGGCAGGGCGAGCATCAGCGACGATCCCAATGCACATATGGGCGGTCCTGGGGCATACCATAAACCAAAACCTCGACGGCACCGCCAAGTGTTTCACCCTCCATCTTTGTGCGCCCTCATTGTCAGCGGGCGACCATAGCATCTGAGTAGCTTTATCAGGCGCGAAGAGGATCTGGCGTCAGAGCAGCAACATCGCGAGGAGCGGGCGCTGGGGCCATTGGGCGCGTGTACGCGCCCTGCAACAGTATGCGATACAAGCTCAACGCGGTGCTTTAAAACCTGAGCGGCGACCACGCCTAGAGCTACCCGAGTCGCGGGTTCCATTATGATCGCGCCAAGAACGGACGAGCCTCCGCAAAGTTGTATTTCTGCCGTAAAATCCGCTGACCGGGGCGCCCGCGGGCGTCAGGGAGCAACATTGCAGGCACGCCCGCTAAATAGTGCGGGATCTACCGGATCCCCAGGCTCGCAGCATCAACCATTGGGCCATTCAGTATTCGCGATTTCAGTGCTACGGGACCACCCCACCGTGGGCCGTGCCGCACCCGCGCCAGAATACGCACTTTATCTTCTTCAAACTTCGCTGACCGCGACCGTACCTAGACGGCGGCGACCAGCATCAGCATCTCGCTGGTAAGCCACGCCCGGCGGGGACTCCTTCAATGTCACCGACCAACTGCCGTGGGACTCCCGCGGTCCAGCCAGCATCAGCTCCATATATTTCCCCTCATCTCCGTTTTGCCGTCTTGAGGTTCCGGCAATCAAAGTTTGAATCTGTATACTTAAATTCTAACGTCTCTTTTAATAACACACAGTATAGGGAAGCTGTTCGCGGGCAAGATTTACAGCGGCACACATCGCATTGAGCATCAAGCTCGTGCGGTGCGATCTATAGCATGCCCTGTAAAAACGTACCTGGTCGAGGCCTGATAGAAGCATTTCAAGGCTGATACGACGCCGCCGCGCCGCTCCCAAATCTGCGCTATTTGAGACGGCCACGGATCGCCGGCTACATCAGTAGAACAGCGTGCGGGTAGACCTTGTGTATGTTTTAGCAAAATTATCTGCAGCATGGGCGGGAGAGTCAGAGATCACCGGTAACACGCGGCGCTGCCTTCCGCAAATCGGGCAAGAGGCTCTGCCTGGACCTCAAGACGAACGTTTTGCTGCGTCATATATGGCAGAGGCTTATGCAGTGAGCGCGCATACACCGTCACACGGGTGTACCCCCCAAACGGTGTAAGGCGGCTAGGCAAGTAGCGGTTGCCATGAGGATAGCCGGTGTGTCGTTGCTTGGTAGGTTTCAAATGGCATGTAGAAGTGCATTGACGATGCCGCCGACATCTATGTGTATGACCATGCAGCAGCGGTGCCCCGGTATCTTGCATCTTTCTCCAGAAAGGCAGACGGTGTTAACCATGATCACCTGGGCCAAAGCGGTTGTTGGGCGAAGATACAGAATAATATATCGGTCTTAAACAGCATTATGACCGAAACGCAGATTGCTTTATGACTCTTACCTCATCCGCCGGGGTCCGGAAGATCCGCGGAGGTGTGTCACGACGGAGCGCCGCAATGTTCTCTTTGAATTACCTGGTACGCAGCGGTATGCCGACTGGCAGGCCAGCGAATCGCTATGGGATGCTGGCACACCAGGCTCAAAATGGGCCTGCTGCCTGCCGCTGCCTTAGTCATGGTATTCCCTTCCCACGAGGATACCATCTAGATTGTCCGTCACTTTACGCACATAAATATGGAACGGATGCTCCTTCAGTTTAGTGGAGCATCCACGTTCCGTCTTACGAAGAACCGTACAGAACCTACAAATACGGTGCCAGTACCCAATATGGGCCTCTTATTTACAGCGACCACAGGTGTTCTCCACACCACTGGTTGTACTCGTCAACGTACTTCTGGTGTTCCTTATAGGTAGAAGTGCCGTCTCTCACCCGTGTCAAGGTCAACCGTTACCCAGTAGTAGTACGGGTTGTTCATAGGATTTGCTACCCTTTGATTGAGGATAACCCTGGCGATGCAATCAGATACAGGCAACCCTGTGTTGCATAGGTGTTGTACTGTTCTTATCTGCCTTTTTGCTGCTCTTTACGGTGATATGAACGTACACCCAAGCCATAGGTCACGGTAGCATCGGATGAATCGACCGTTGGTCTCTCACCCTTGGGAGTTGGGGCGGTTATTGATAATGCCGCAACGGCCACATAGTCCTGGTATTAACGCCGTCACGATGAAACGCGGAGTCAGAACCTCAAAGGTTCGTTGGTCTCCATAACTCCTGCTTCTCATTCAACATTCCTTGAAACCATAGCCTCAATGATTTTCTTGGCGTCAGTCCCTTCCTTCGGAATTCGGTATTCGCCCGGAATTGCATCCCAGCCTTCCATTAGGGGAAGTTCTTCGAGGGATACAATATTCTTCAGGGTGAGACCTGCTTGGCCCTCAAGCTAGAGTGACTTATCTTGCCTTCAGTGGCTGGCGATAATATCGACCGTCTCGTTCATACGCTTGCCACACTGAGCGCGATATAAAAATATTATCGCTATCTACCAGGTTCTTCACGACCGAAGAGCTGCTCATTTGCTTCTGCAACTCCTTGGGTACCAGCCTTAAGGTTTTACCGTTAGCCTCTTTCTGGTACGTCAATAAACTTTTTTGCCGGGTTCAAACCTGCGCAATCTGCGCGCGATGCTCTCACCCTGCTCAATCGTGAAACACCAGTTCATGTTTCCCGATCCAGTGGTCACGATTTTTTTTGCACAGAGGGTTAATATCCTCGTAACGCTGCACGAAAGACCACCCCAAACTGTAATAAGTACGGCAAAGACACTCAAAGCTGTTGCCATGATGGTGTAATGACGACGCTTACGTGCGCGTAATAGCTCTAGCAGTTACCACCTCATCCTCAAGGGTGATGCAGATGCCAGCCTGGCTTTCGGCGAGTGTCGGACTGAAACTCAGCAAACTCTCTCGCGTCCACACTGTTTGTAGGTTCTTCGGTCACTGAAGGTTCTCCACGTTTCGTTGACAGGGCCGTCTATCCAGTCTGGATGGGAATTTTTCGCGGTGCCACCAGATATCCAGCAAGCTTGCCCAGCTTTAAAGGCATCCAGACTGTACTGCAATATGTTAACGGCAGCAACCTGGTCAACCATAGTCTTGAAATTTCGGCTGGATACACCAGCCTCGTGGAGGAACGATGCGCACTCACCGTGGTGGAACGCTCATCGACCAATAAATATTGATGCCTGTTCCTTCTGCATCCAATTCGGGCGCAAAGCGTGGGCGTAATCCCGTGCCATGCGGGTGGAGTCCGACTCCTCCGCATGGTTTGGGAGCCCACAAGGTCTCTTTCACGTCGTTAACCTCCACAAGTTTGCGGAGAACTCGACGGTCCGAGTTCTTCTGCTGCATCACGACAGGTGTCTTGAGCGGAGTCGCCAGAATGCCGTCTGGATCGCTCAATGACGCGGGCATTACCCGTCAGCACCATCCGTACTCCTCATTGAAATTCAGTCAAGTTATGCCTGCGCTATCGTTGCAGGGTAGCGTAATTCTGAAACCTTCAAACATCTATCAAGCGCCACCCTGTGCAACATCATCCTTGCCGCCGCCACCGCCGCCGGGTACACCTGCGAAATCGCACCAGGCACCGGCGGCACTAATGCAGCTTCTGGGCACCATTTGTGGCGACAAGAATAACGGGCGACCGTAGCCACGCAGTCACCGCCACAACGCTTCTTCAGAGCCAAGCGTGAACCTGGAAATCGCGCTGGCAGACGAACACCGTTGGCGTCCAGCTCTCACGTGATGCGTAAGAACTCGTACACCACCGATGGTTTGCGTTTCTAAAAGCTTACCAGCCTCAGCCTGGGCTTCGCGGCGCAGCTTTTCAAGTTCTTTCTCAGCTAGCTTTAGTTTCGCCAACGTCTGGTTTATTTTTCTCAGGTAGTTCCAGCCGAGGTTTACTGTATCATGCCGGTCAGCTGATTTGACTAAGCAGGTACGCTCAGCGGCAAGATGCTCGAAAGAGTCGCCACCGACCAGTGCCTCAACGCGGCGGTTACCCAGGCCCGCGAACTGTTCGGTGAAGGCAGGGGTCAGAAGACCAATCTCAGATGAAGTTCCTACGTGGGTACGCCACAAACTCATAGAGAACTCCTGGAATTTTGATATGCGTGTTGCCATACTTCTGCCGGGGAGGCTCATAGCGCCCTGGGCTTTAGCCTCGGCAAGAGCTATCACGCGCAATAACTTCGTGGTTGTCCGGATGTAGCAAGGTTTACCACCTCTTGACTTCACGCTTAGCGAGGTCAGATGGACTCTCACCGCGATTAAACGCGGGTAGCCTTCCTTGATGAAGGAACCACGCTGAGTTGGCGTACGTACCCAATACCTGGTGCAAAGCCACGCAGACAATGGGTGCGAATGTGGCACGGCATCTCGACGTATCGCTGCACGGCAACCTGCGCCACAACTGGCGGATGCGCTTCCTTCTGAACAACGCGCGCGGCGCGGTGACGCTCAAGCCCTTGACAGGCCTGCACGTCCTGAACATCAATCACGAAACCGTTTCCAGTAATCACGCCGGTATCAGCGCCTGTCGCCGCCCTCCGCACGCGAACGAGGGTTTCATCCAAAACAACCTCGATCTTATCGCCCCGCTTTAGCTACGGGAACCGGAAACCCCATCCTTAATACGAATGAGTCTCAGTGCAGTTCAGTGTACCCGGTAAAGATATAGACCACGTTTCATCCACACGAGTTTACAGGCTCAGGGGTCTGCGAGGCGCCTTTTTAGCCTCGCATCAGCAGGCACAGTGACGCTGCTCAATATCAGTTCGCGGGAACACTTCTCGTACAACCCTTTACGCCTGCTTCGGCAGCGGCCATTTCAAAGGTCAGATCGATCAAGGAATCCATGATCCGTGCAGTGCGAATGCTTCTGCCCCAGAAACAGTTTGACAGCAATGCGTAGCAACTG
>BNJT01000519.1_pt1 | contig 29184 bp, 65 predicted proteins | sample 8540491 | NCBI WGS metagenome assembly BNJT01 (sample SAMD00202455, study PRJDB9452) | human saliva metagenome | host: Homo sapiens | reverse complement strand
TTTTTTTCGGTAGTATAATGCATGGAATAGTAAGTTCTTTAATGGGTACAGAAAGTTCTTCATGGCTGAGAGAGAACCCCCGCTTTTAGAATTGAACCTACCAGCATATTGATTATGAAAATAATCCGGTTCACGTACCGTTATCACGTTCCAAGAGACATTTAACATGAAAATGTAATTAAAGGTGGTACCGCGAGTCATTCGTCCTTTTATAGGGAGAATGGCTCTTTTTTGTTCCACGATATTTAGAAAAAGGAGTGCTACTATGGCAGAAAAACAAACTTACAAAGAGAAGATTTCTCAAAATGGTATATCCAAACGATTCAAAAAGGCTGATTTAATGGATTATTCACCAGTGCGTGGATGTATGATTTTTCAAACCAGATGGTTATGAAATTTGGGGAGCATATTCAAGAAGAATTTAATCGTCGTTTTAAAGAAGAAGGAATTGTAATGCATACTTCCTGATGTTAATTCCAGAAAGCTTCTTCACTAAAGAAGCAGATCATATTGAAGGATTTGCTCCAGAATTACCATGGGTAACAGAAGCAGCAGGTGAAAAAAATTAGAAGAACGTTTAGCATTACGTCCAACAAGTGAAACAATGATTGGAACTGCATTCTCAAACTGGATTAATTCATACCGTGATTTACCATATGAAGTAAACCAATGGGCAAATGTATTCCGTTGGGAAAAAGAAAAACTTTACCATTCTTACGTACGTCAGAATTTTTATGGCAAGAAGGACATACTGCTCACGCAGATGAAGAAGATGCACGTCGTCGTACAATGAAAAATGTTAGACATTTATAAAGAAGTAGTAGAAGGTGTATTAGCTGTTCCTGTTTATGAAGGACAAAAACTCCATCAGAACGTTTTGCTGGTGCAGTAGATACTTACTCAATCGAAGCAATGATGAAAGATGGGAAAAGCTGCACAAGCTGAACTTCTCACTATATGGGAAACAAAATTTGCGGAAGCATTTGACATTAAATATTTAACAAAAGAAAACGAACACGTACATGCTCATACAACTTCATGGGGGAGTATCAACTCGTTTAATCGGTTCATTAATTATGACACACGGAGACGAACAAGGATTAGTATTACCTCCAAAAGTAGCTCCAACACAAGTAGTTTTAATTCCAGTTGGACCATGGAAGAAAAATCCAGCTATCTTAGAAAAATTAGAAGAATTACAACAACAATTAAAAAGCAGCAGGCTTACGTGTGAAAAATCGATGACACAGACAACTCACCAGGATTCAAGTTCAATGAATGGGAATTACGTGGAGTACCAATGCGTATTGAATGTAGCCACGTGACTTAGAAAATAATCAAGTTATGACAAAAATGCGTGATTTAGATGAAAAAGTTGCGGTAGGTTTTGATGTGTTAGTAGAAACAATTCAATCTGAATTAGAAAAATGCAAGGACGTTTATTAGAAACAGCTCGTGCAATGCGTAGCTTCTAATGAATATACAAACATTGATACTTTAGATGAATTAAAAAGCTCATATTGAAGCAAAACGTGAAGCTGGCGAAGTACCTGGTTGGGTATTAGTTGGTTGGGATGGAACAGAAGAAACAGAAGCGAAAAATCAAAGAAGAAACTGGATTTACGACTCGTAATATTCCATTCAACCCACCAGTGAAAAAAGAAACATGTATTGTTTCTGGCAAACCAGCAACACAAACTGTGTGGATTGCAAGAGCGTACTAATAACATGGTGCGAAGAAAGATGTTCTGAATCGAATTGAAACGTATGTCGATTCAATCTTTCAGAGCCGGATTAAATAAAAGTGCGAAGAAAGATGCTCTGAATCGAACCAAAATGCACGTTGATTCCATCTTTCCACGGTGAAAAGAAAGACAATTTGAATAAAGGATTGAAGAGGGTAAAAGTGCAAAGAGTAGCACAACTTGCCCTCCTTCACACTTTTTAAAATAAAAACTAGAAAGGAAGTGCTCTATGCCCGTATTGGCTATTGATACCTCAAATAAAACTTTATCGGTTGCCATTGTCAAAGATGAGGGAACGATTGTTGAACAAACAGTTCCAGACACGTTACAACATAGTGTCAAAACTAATGCCGGCAATTCAAGAAGTACTTCAAGAAAGTCAAGTCAGTATGCAAGAACTAACAGGTGTGATTGTTGCCAAAGGACCAGGTTCGTATACTGGACTTAGAATTGGAGTAACAGTTGCGAAAAAAACTCTTGCGAAGACATTGCATATTCCGCTAAAAAGCTGTTTCCAGTTTACAAGCGATTGTTGCAAATGTTGTAGAAGTTGTTCCTGAGGGAGCTTATGTTGTTCCATTTTTGATGCTCGTAGAGAAAAATATTTTTACGGGTCTTTATCAAGTGAATCAACTATTTCACAATTGGTAGCCCCAGAACGTCATATTTCTTGGGTGGATTGGTTGGAAGAGTTAGCGACTTATGAAGCTCTTTCTTTATTTTGTTGGACAATTGACAGATGCACAAAAAAAGAGCTAGTTCTAGAAAAAAATTAGGAAATAAAGCAGTGTTTACTCAAGAGAGTGATGCCATTGCTCATGCAGGACACTTTGGGAAATTAGCACAAGATGCACTAGAAGAAGATGCAGATGTTTTTGTTCCGACATATTTAAAATTAGCAGAAGCAGAAGAAAAAATTGGAAAGCGAGCCATCAAGAAGAACAGGAGACAAACTATGTGGAGCGCATGTAAAGATTGGACACAATCTTTATGGCAACAATTAGAAAGATTAGTTGATCAAGCAATTCCTGTAGGAGACTTTATTGCTCACCAATTGCCCCAACAACCAAAAACGAATTCTCTTTCTAATGGACAAATTGCAATGATTCGATTAGCTACTGTAGAGGATGTTGATGCCATTGCTGCTGTTGAAGAGGAAGCGTATATGGGGAATCCTCCTTGGATGAAAGAAGCCTTTGGAGAAGATTTAACCTATAATACAAAAGCAATCTACATTGTTATTGAAATTGAAGGTGAAATTCAAGCATTTATTGGTGCAAGAGTAACACCAGAAGATCTTCATATTACGAATATTGCGGTTCATTCGGATGTACGATTTTTAGGATGTGCGACCTTTTTAATGAAACAATTAGAAAAGTATGCACGATTTTTAGAAAAAGATTCCATTTCCTAGAAGTCAGAGTCTCCAATAAAAAGGCGATTCGTTTATATGAAAAAGTTTGGATTTATTCAAACAGGATATAAAGAAAAATATTATAAAAATGAAGTAGAGGATGCGGTACTGATGACTTATCCATTACTCCCTAAAAACACCAGAATCATTCTCCTCGTCAGAGTTCTCGTTTAAAACGATTAACGGTTAAAGATGATGTGGCAGAACAGTTATATCAATTAGTGCAACAACATTATGAACATCCAGGACATTGAGTGCAAAAAGCTTTCCATGAAGATATTGCTTCTGGAACATGGAGCTTATTATGGTGTCTATCATGTGGATACTTTTAATTGGATTTGTTGGGATGCAAGTCGTATTAGATGAAGCAACGATTACCAATATTGTCATTCATACAGGCTTCAAGGAAAAGGACTTGCCCAACGTTTATGGCAAATGGCTTTTATATGATTTAGGGTTGCAAGAAGTCGCAACTGTATTTTTAGAAGTACGAGAATTTAATCATCGTGCTCAGCAATTATATGAAATTTTAGGGTTCGAGTGTTATCACAGAAGACGTGATTACTATACAGATCCATTAGAAGATGCCTTACTCTATCGGTTAGAACTCAAGAAAGGAGCATGTGAACAATGAAAAAGAAGTCGTTATTTTAGCCATTGAAAGTAGCTGTGATGAAACAAGTGCAGCAGTTGTTGTGAATGGCCGAACGTTATTATCAAATATTGTTGCTTCTCAAATCAAAAAGTCATATGCGATTTGGAGGAGTTGTACCAGAAATTGCAAGTCGTCACCATGTCGAACAAATTACGCAAGTAATTGAAGAAGCATTAGTACAAGCTGGAAAAACAATGGAAGAAATCGATGCAGTAGCGGTAACGATTGGACCAGGATTAGTCGGAGCTTTACTCATCGGAATTTCAGCTGCAAAAGCGGTAGCACTAGCAGCGAATAAACCATTAATTGCCGTCAATCATATGGCAGGACATATTTACGCAAACCAATTAATCGAGCCATTACAATTTCCATTAATGGCATTAGTTGTGAGTGGTGGACATACAGAATTAGTCTATATGCCACAAGACGGACAGTTTGAAATTATCGGGGAAACGCGAGATGATGCAGCTGGAGAAGCCTATGATAAGATTGGAAGAATTTTAAACTTACCTTATCCAGGTGGAAAGAAAATGGATGAATTAGCGCATATTGGAGAAGATGTGTATGATTTCCCAAGAGCGATGATTCATGAAGACCATTATGACTTTAGTTTTAGTGGATTAAAGTCAGCGGTTATTAATCGTATTCATAATGCAAAACAAAAAGGTGAAGAAATTGTGCCAGAAAATGTTGCGGCAAGTTTCCAAGCAAGTGTTGTAGAAGTATTAGTGGAAAAAGCAAACGTGCACTACAAGAATATCCTGTGAAGCAATTTGTATTAGCAGGAGGAGTCGCAGCAAAACCGTGGACTTAGAACAGGACTACAAGAGATGATGCAAAAGTCATTATCCAACAGTAACATTCTCCATTCCGCCAATGAATTTATGCGGCGATAATGTTGCGATGATTGGTGCAGCTGCGTATTCAAAAATGGTTAGAACAAGATTTTTGCATCGATGGATGTGAATGCAATGCCTGGTTTAGAATTAGGGGATTAGGGAGAGTTAGATTGGAAAATTTTACACTAAGAAAAATTCAATTCACCTAATAAAAATAGTTGCATTCTATGCCCTAAGCATGCTATTATACTTGTGTTGCTTTTTATGCATAAAAAAATAAATAACTCTGGATTAGGCAATAATTCAGGGCAGGAGGAATAGAAAAATGAAACAAGGAATTCACCCAGAATATCGTCCAGTTGTTTTCATGGATACAACTACTGGATTCAAATTCTTATCAGGTTCAACAAAAATCTTCAAACGAAACTGTACAATGGGAAGATGGTAACGAATACCCATTATTACGTGTTGAGATCACTTCGATTCTCACCCATTCTATACAGGTCGTCAAAAATTCACACAAGCAGACGGACGTGGATCGTTTCAACAAAAATACGGTCTCAAATAAGAAGACATTAACAAACCTTTCTCGATTTCGAGAAAGGTTTGTTGTGCTTATCGGGGGAGTAAAAACTCAGGTCAAAATATGTGAAATAATGATTTAGCTAATAAATTAAATAGTGAAAAACGTTATAAAACATTTATTTTATATAAAAAAATAAATAAACGAAAATATTCACAAAAATCGTTGACATGATGCGATTTGAGTACTAATATGAGCTGTGATATACAGCTTTTTCATAAAAAAACAAGGGAGTGTCATTGTGAAAAAAAGGAAAATACTAAGTACGATTCTATTGTTTATGTTAGTGTTCTCTCAAATATTATTTCCAATAAATAAAAATTTGGGCAGAAGAAATCGAGCCAACGGTTACTTATCATAAAACAATTTCACCAATGAGAGATAGTGATGGAAATACCATTCCAGATCAATACGAATTGATGTTAGATATTACAACGAATAGCGGACAAAAATATTACGTATCAACCATTGGATATTGTTTTTGTAGCTGACTTATCAGGAAGTATGGGGAAAGCAGTTCTTGGAAATCAAAGTGTTAGTCGACTTCAAGCTTTAAAAATGCATTAGTTGGGAAAAATAATACTCCAGGTTTAATTGATTCTGTACTTTCAAATCCACACAATCGAATTTCTTTAGTAGGTTTTGCTGGAAGAGTGGATAATGATTATGCTAGGTGGAATAATGGGAGAGTGGAACCTAGAGAACCAGGGTGATTTTTTTTAAGAGGGATTAATGGGTTCGATGATTCGTATATTTATTCTGATTGGAGCAGTAATGCTAATCAACTAAAACGAGTTGTTTCTAATTTTACAATTAGCTCCAAGAGAAGTTAAAGGGAATGAAGGCAGAGGAACTATAGGGACAAATACGAATGTTGAAGCGGGATTAAAAAGATGCCATTATTCAATTAAGTAAAGCTAGATCTAATGCTAAAAGGGTTGTTATTGTATTATCAGATGGTGAAGCTAATATGTATTATAACAACTATGGACATAGTGTCGTTAAATATCCCAATGCAGGAAATTGGTTTAATAATAGATTATATGGTAATTTGCTAAATCGCCTTAAAACGATTACACCTGCAGTTCACGGATTCTATTCTGTAGCATTTGCGTATGAAGGTACTTTTGATACATTAAATTGGATGAGAGATCAAGTTAGAGGATTAAATAGAAATATTCCAAGTGAAGAATTATATGCCAATACTGAGCAAGAATTGATTGATGGGTTGAATGATATTACTCGGAAAAATAAGACCATTAGGAATCAGAAAAGTAACAATTACTGATACTTTATCAAAATTCGTGACATTACTTCCGAATAACGCTTCAAATCTTCGAGTCGTTAAAATTGTAAATGGAGTTGAAACACCTTTAACAGAGCAAGAAGCGAGAGTGACAACTGAACAAAAATCAACAAGGGTTAATGTCTGTTACTGCACAATTTGCTGACGATTATCGAATGGAAGATGGCGTGAGATACGCACTGAAATTCACCGTTAAATCTTCTCAAGAAGCATTAGATGCGATTACAGGAGATAAGAAAGTTACAGCTTCTGATGCGCTAAACGGAGATAAGTCAAAAACTGTATTCGAATCAATCAGCAACAGTAACTTATACTTATGGAATTGAGAAAGAAAAAAACGAAAAACTCTTCAATATTCTGAAGTACCAAGTTTTTAGCCCGTCTACGCCTTTTAAATATTCCAGTCAAAGTTGAGTGGAAAGATTCACGTGGGGGAACGAATGTTACAGCAATAAAACCAAATTCGATTACATTAGGACTAACAAAGAAAAAAATAAAAACAGGTGGACAAGATACGCCGAATTATCGACAAATTACAATTCCTCAATCGAATAAAGGAGAAATTCAAAACGTTGCTAAAGGGTATGAATATCAAATTGCTCCGCAAGAACTGTCTGCATTTGATGCAAAAGTTGAAAATATTGGAACGACAGATGCACCTTCTTTCAAGGTAACGTATCAACAAAAAACCGAGCTTAACCATTCAGAAGAAATTGACGGGAGAAGAAGTACAGCAACAAAAAAATATAATGTGAAAATTGAATTACGTGATAGTAATAATCGAGAGTTGTCGGGAACATATGGTGGATTAACCTTTAAAAATGGTGTTGCGAATATTGAACTTCGACCAAATACACCGATTCAGCTCTCGTATCTTCCAAGAGGAGCTCATTATACCGTTACAGAGGATGAAAAATATGCAGGACATTATAAAATAGATTACTCTGTAAAACAAGGAGTATTAACAGAAGATAAGACAGTAATGATAACCAATCAAAAAAATATCCTAGCTTATCTATTACAAAATGAGGTGAGCGGTGAATTAGCAAATTATCAACAAGATTTTTGAAATGGAAATTCAAATTACTGGATTGAAAAATAAAACAAATAAAAAGCACAAAAAAGGAAATAAAGAAAGTATCGTTTTTATTTTCTAATGATCGAGCTACTGTGAGTTTAAAAACGAGGAGAAACAATTCGGTTTGAGGATCTTCCAATTGGGGCTCATTATGAAGTTCGAGAATCTTCACGTTCGCAAAGGGGATACACAGTAACGTATGAAAAATCAAAGTGGTCAATTAGATCGTGATAAGCAAGTTCGAGTCATCAATAAACGAGTGTCTGTTCCAGCAACTGGATTAGATATTTTGGATTCATCCAATATGATGCTCATGATGGTTGGATGTATCGGGGGTTTTAGGTTTATTAGTGATGATTACGAATAGGAGAAGAGTCTAAATGTTAAGTAGAAGAGAAAGTTTACAACTGAAAAAAAGTCAAAGAAGAAAGACCGAAGAGAGGGAAAGGTCCTCCAGGAATTAAAGAAGACATCATTTATCTTTTAGGAAAAAAATAGTATTTGTCATAGCAACATTAGCACTTTTATATTTCTTTTTGTTTGGAATTATTCGTTACAACGATGATGGAATGAAACCAGCGCTAAAAGATGGAGATGTAGTAGTTTATTATCGACTCGATAAGAAATACTCAGTGGGAGATTTGCTAACGTATGAATATAAGGGGAAACTTCGTGTGGCACGTGTCATTGCCACAGCAGGTAGTACGATTGATATTAACGAAGATGGATTAATCGTTAATGGTTCACCCCAACAAGAACAGGATATTTATAAAGAAACATTGCTTTATAAAGAAGGGGTAGAATTTCCGCTTAAAGTACCTGAAGGAAGTCTATTTGTGCTAGGAGATAATCGAACAACAGCAGTAGATAGTCGTGTTTTTGGACCTATACCAATTAAAGATACACAAGGAAAAGTCGTCACAATTGTTAGAAGAAGAGGATTTTAAAAAGAGGAGAATTAGGAAATGAAAAACATTTATGAAGAAATTAGCAACAGGTGTAGTAGCAGCGGGAACAATTTTATCTTTATTACAAGTACCAAATGTATTAGCTGAAAAATGAAGTAGCAAGTTCTCAAAATGAAAAATGTTGTGGTAAAAAGTCAATAAAGAATTAGATATTGCAGAAGGAATTACTACTCCAACAGCAACATTTACATTTAAATTTGCTCCAAAATCAGGACAAAAATAGTGCAAATGTCCCATACGAAACAGTGACACCAACAAATGGAACAATTCCAAATCGAACAGTTACTTATGGAGCAGGAGATACACTTCCTCAAGGGAAAAACAGCTATTACAAAAAGCGACAGATGATATTTTTTTGCAGGAGTAACTTATGCAAAATGCTGGGGAATATGTGATACAGTATCAGAAGAACAAACAGGTTGGACAGCTTTTAGCTAATAATATTGATACATTAACATTCGATACAAAAAAACATATGAAATGCACGTATTCGTTAAGAACAAATCTCAAGGAACAGGAACATACATTTCTAATGTTTACTTCGTAGATACAACTGCTGGAAGTACAACAGCTGCCACTGCTAAAAAAAGCAGGAAATACTGAAGCAGGAACAGAAGGTGGTTCAAAAGTCTATAAATATGATTTGTTCAAAAATAAATATACTAAAAAGCCGGTAAAACTGGAGACACACCATCAACTATTAATCCAAATGCAGATGCATTAACGATTACAAAAAGTTGCTGGGGGATTAGCAAGCAAAACTAAAAACTTTACTTTCAAATTAACATTCAAAGCAGCTTCAACAGATGAAACTGGAACTTATATTGGTACAAAAGGATCAGAACAAATTCAATTTACAAAAAGATGTTGAAAAAGAATTCACTCTACATGATGGAGAAAGCTTTAGTATTCTCTGATTTACCTGCAGGTACAAAAATATACCTTAAAAAGAAGAAGCGAATTAGGTTATACACCATCTTCTGCTTATAAAGAAAATGGAACACAGAAGAATGGGACAACTGGTACTCAATCTCAAGCCTACACTGTTGCAGATGTTTTAGTTGGGGAAAAAGAAAAATAATAATATTGTAACAAATACATTGCCAGAAGTTACACCAACAGGATTATTAATTGATAATCTTCCATTTATTATCATGATTGGATTAGGATTATTAGGATTTATTTTAGTAGCAAAAACGTCGTAGAGAAGCGGAATAATGAAGATATGAAGACGAATCATGAAAAACCAAAGAAAACCATTTCAAGACATTTTTGTTCTGTTTCTAGATAATTTATTGAACCATATTCTCTTGCTTGTGACTGCTTTAGTTTTTCTATTTGGATTTTACGCATTATGGGATTCGAATCAAGTTTATTCATTAGCATCCTCAAGTGAGTATGAAGCGTATCGTCCTGTATCCTCGTCTCAAAAAGATGAATTAGCTAGCTTTTTCCGGATTTAAGAAACTTCAAAAACTTAAATTCTGAAGTAATTGGTTGGATTAATGTTTATGGAACGAATATTGATTATCCATTAGTACAAGCAAAAAGATAACGAAAAATATTTAACCCGAGATTCCAAAAGGAGAATTTGCTTCTACGGGAGCTATCTTCTTAGATGCTCGAAATAATCCGAAATTTGAAGATTTTAACACCATTATTTATGGGCATCATGTAGAAAAATGGAGTCATGTTTGGAGATGTAGCGAAGTTTTCAGATAAGGAATATTTTGAACAACATCGTTATGGAAGTATCTTTTATAATGGACAAGAAAAAGGAATTGAAATATTTGAAATGTTAGAAGTTGATGCTTATGATTTCAATATTTATGATCCTGGCATTGTTGGAGAAGAACGTCAAGAAGAGTATATTCAGCATTTGCTTTCTGTAGCGATCAATAAAAGAGATATATCTATAGGAAAGAATGATCATATTATATTACTGAGTACATGTTTTCTAGATGTCACGAATGGTCGGCATATCGTAGTTGCAAAAAATTACGGATGATATTCCTGAAAATACATTCCATATGAAAAAATCAAAAGCCATTCCCATATAGTGTGTTTGATGATTCATCCTTAGGGAAATATTTATCATCCATTCCATTATGGATTTGGTATATCATTCTATTAGTGCTCATTATCGTAGTATTATTCTTACTGGTGATAGTAGTGTTAATGGTACAACAACGTAAAGAAAGAAATCGTTAAAAAAATAAAAGGGTGGATAGTTTGAGTGATTGACTATCTATCCTTTTTGATTTAGAGGTCAATTTGTGAAGAAGATTATAAAGATAATAATCATCAGTTTTGTTTTATTTTTTTAATGAATGCTCCACTTGTGTCATCGGATGGATTAGACAACTACAATCCGATTGAGCATCATGAAGAAAAAAAGGATTTTATCAGTTACAACAAAAATCATCCTGATGTAAAAGGATGGATTAGCATTGATGGAACACATATTGATTATCCGTTGCTGCAAAGTGAAGATAATGTAAAAGTATTTGGATCATAATGCATTTGGAGACTATGTAGTGACAGGTTCAATCTTCTTAGACTATCGTTTTAATGCTAATTTTACAAATTTTAATACTATTATTTATGGACATCATGTTCCAACAGGCGATATGTTTGGAGATATTAAAAATTTACAGATAAAGAGTTCTTCGATAATCATCGTTTTGGAACGATTTATTATAACGGTGAAGAAAAAGAGTTGGAAATCTTCGGTATTCTAGAAGTAGATGCGTATGATATGACTATTTATCGCCCATTAGCAGATAATGTAGAAGAAAATCAAGCGTATTATCAATATTTATTGACGAAAGCAACATATAAAAAGGGATGTATCGGTCACTCAGACGATAAAATTTGTTTATTAAGTACGTGTTTTGTGGATGTAACAAATGGAAGACATATTTTTATTAGCGAAAATAAATTCAGTTTTTAAGAAAAATCAGATAAACTCACCGTCCATTACAACGCATATTCCTCAACAAAGTAGTGTTTCTATATGGATTTTTTTATGTCGTGTTATTGTTGCTGGTGATGATAATTATTTTGTTAGTTATCATTATTTATTTATTAAAAACTCAAAACCCGTCAAAGAAAAATAACAAAGAGCGGTATATTTTTAAAATGAATAAGTATATAAAAATAAGTTTGAATATATAATTAAAAAAATAAAAATTACTCTATAAAAAGTTATCTTTATATTGTGAGAGTTGGACGGAGAATTATTTTTGAAAATGTTGTACAGCGAATAAAGGTAGCGTTTTTCAAATACTCCATTTTACTTGCAATTTTATGCTGTTTTACAGTAGAGTTGATTTTGTATCATAATAATTATTTAAAAGAAAAATTTCTTTTAAAAATAGGAATTATTCTAAAATAGGAGGAGTTATTTTGAAAAAAGAATCAAAGTTTACGTGCCATTCAAGCACAGAGATTTTTGAGATATAGCATTCGTAAATTTACGGTTGGAGTTGCTAGTGTAGCAATTGCTTCAGGATTAGCTGTGCTAGGTGGTACAAATGCACAAGCAGCTGAAGAAGTAGTCACACCTGCAACGGTAGATGCTGGAAAGAATGTTAAAACAGATGTTGCTGAAAAAGTGAACACATCAAAATTAACCGAAGCAATTGTTCGTTTAGAAGCAGCTTTTAGAGAAAGCTGCATCAACTGAAAAAAACAGCTTCAGTAATTGAATCTGCAAAAAGCAGAATTAGCAAATGCAAAAAAGCTGTAGCTGTAAATGAAGCTGCAATAAAAGAAGAAGTAGCAAAAGCTACGTCAGAAGTAAACGGTAAAGCATTCGTTGTTGAAAGTATGCCAAAAAGCAACTGCAGACAAGAAAGAAGAAAAAGAAAACAAAAAACCAAGATCCTAGAAATGGACAAGCTATTCCAGGGAAAGGTGAGAGTGGGTTTAGAGCTGTAGATACTACAGCCGCAAATGCTGCATCAGAAGCAGAAAAAATATAAAGGCATTCGTGATGCTGCTATTCCAGAGTTACAAGCAAATATTGATAAAATGCAAGCTGAAATAGCAAAAGAAGAAGCTAAAGCTTTACGAATAAAAAGATCAATTTAAAATTGATGTTTTAAAAACATATTAAACAAAAAGCAGAAAAATGTTATTACAACTGCAAATGCAGCGGATGTAAGTTCAGCTCAAATTATGAGTCAACAAGCAGAAGCTGTTAAATCTGAGCGTGATTTATTAGCGTTATACTTAGCAGGTAAAGCAGATTTGGGTGCACCTGTCAGTGAAAACCATGCAGCTTACGGAAATAACCCAACTAATGGTGTCTTTGAGAGTCTGAAAGAAGGTTTTGGGGATAAAGTAACCTTTACGGATGCTGATAAGAAATCTAAGACAATTGTTAAACAACAAGCTGGTCCAGGAGAAATCAATGCTCGTACACCAGGAATCGGTAATGCTACTTACAACTGGCAAGAAAAAAAGCAATCACAAAAAGCTGATGCCGAAGCAGGTATGCTAAATGGTTGGAAAAATCGAAAAAAAGGTGAGAAAGTAAATGCCGTTAAACCACTTGAAGTAACAGATATTACAGATAAAGATGGGGGCATCAAGTACTAGGGTAGTACCTAAATCAAAAAAATATACAAACGATGAAGAATTAATACAATATCAAAGAGAAGGTAATCAATTATCGTATAATGCTGGTAGTGGTATCATTCCAACGATAACTCCTACTATTGATGCAATGAGAAATAATGCTTTTGGTGAAGTGAAAAATCGTGATTATTATCTTGAGTTAGGGAAGCAAAGGGACGACAATATCTAAAGAATTTGATGTGAATGGAAATTCTAGACTTAATGTTAATTTGATTCATAGTGGAGCATATGGTCATGCATCAACACCTAGTACGGGTGAAAAAGTTAAACTGAAAAATTGTAGATGCATTTACAGGAGAAGAGATTAAACCGGTTGATGGGAAAAATGGACCAGTATCGACAGAAGCAGGACCTGGAGGTGGAAATGGATGGAGTAGTTTAGCTCGCATATATGATATTCCGTCAAAAACAACAAAAATTAAAGTTTTGATTGAAGCGGGAGATCAAGGAACAGGATTGACTACTAATCCTTTCAATAGAAAAAGGAGCTGAAATTAAAGATGGATACCTTGTAGGAGGTATCGGTATTGCTACAGCTCCAGCTGCAGAAGTGGTAACTAATGTTAGTTCAGGTAGAAATAATAATGAGTATGGATATACACCAGACACTATCTACGAAAAATCAAAAAGGTAGTTTTAACTTTACGATTAAAGATACAGGTGGAATGAATATTAATTATTATGCCGCATCAAATGTTCAAGTTACGATAAAAAGTACCAAAAAGGTGTAGTACTAGAAGATAGAGTTATCAATAAAAAAATGGTGGTGCTGACTTTTTAGGAAATGTTTATGCAAATACGATTAAATGGGTTCCAAATGATCCAACAGATAATTCTAAAGGAGGAACTTTAACTTATAACGTACCTGCTGGAGATCGTATGGCTGCAGCAGAAAAACCACTCGTTCATCAAGTATTGCGTTTACTACTGCAAATAATTTCATAGGACCAGCGGATTTTAAAGTAACAGTAAGGAGTGGCTTTTGGAGATACGGATGCAGAGGGAAATAAATTATATTCATATACTACTAATGGTTTGAAGCCAGAATATGAAAATCAATTTAATCGTAATGGATTAGCAAACTCAGATAATCCAGATTTTGAATATGGAAAAAAATAATCTATATTAATAGCTTACAAGCAACAGGTGTTGTGGACTGTTCCGATTAATACTAATAATGATCAGTTAAAAGAAGTTGCTTATGCAAAAAGCACAAGAAGAAGTTAATTCAGCTAATTTCCAACAATTGCTTAGAGATATGAATGCAACGGCTGCAATGGGTCAAATTACGAATGTTACCCTTAATTCTAAAGATAAAGTTGAAATTACAAAAATAGCCGCTGATGGACGTGGTGTTGTAAAAGTTCCTGTTACTTATACTGCTGATGGAAGAACATACGATACAACAGTGAGATATCGAAGTAAATGTTGTAAAAATCAACTACAGCTAAGTTAGTAGTATTAGAAGGTGATAAGATTACAAATGATCAAGTTAAATCTTCAGTCACTCCTGCTACAATCGACACTAAGGCAGGTGTTGTAAATAATCCTAATGAAGCAGATGTGTTTAGCACAGTAGGGAAAAGTAGGTCAAGCTGATCTTAAAATTCCAACAACAGTTACTCATAATTCAAATGGTACAAATATTAATGAAACAGTAGAAGTTCCAGTGGTGGTGTTACCAAAAAGCAACTGGTGAAGTAGAAGTACAAAAAGGAGCCTCAGTAGATAAAGTAAAAAGAATTAGCGAAAGCAAAAAGCGACAGAAGTAGCAACATCAGCTGATTTCAAAGCTAAATTACCAGAAGGTTCTAAAGATGTAGTTGTTGGTGAGATTACAGAAGAAGTCTTAGCAACAATCACCCTCAGAAAAAAAGGAACGAACAAAGGAATTGTTAAAGTTCCAGTAACTTACACAGTAGATGGAACACCTTTATACAAAAGAGGCAGAAATTACGGTTAACGTGTTAGGGTTCAGAACCAAAAAAACAGTATACACTGTAGAAGGAAAAAACTAGAAGCTGAGAAAGTTAAGAATGCCGTAACACCAGGTAATGGAGGTACAGTAAACGCTCCGAATGAAACAGATTTACCTGCTACAACAGTAAAAAGCAGGAACACCTAATGTAACTGTTCCGACAACAGTAACATATCCAACAGGAGATGAAACTGTAAATGTACTTTTCAGTCGAAGTGTTACCAAAAAGCAACACCAGAAAAAAAGTAACAACATTAAAAAGATACAACTAGTGAAAAACCTAACAACAGCTGTAAAAAGAAAAAAAGCACAAGCTGCACTAGGTAAATTAACACTACCAACAGGAGTTACAGCAGAATTAGATCCAAATCAAACATATGCTGTTCCAGCAACGGATTCTAATGGTGATAAAGATAATGTACCAGTAAAAGTACAATATAAAGACGCAACAGGTACAGTAGTAGCAGAAGATACGATTAATGTACCAGTAACAGTAGTAAGTTCAACACCAGCTAAAATTGTAGTGTTCGAAGGTGAAAACCAACAGCAGATCAAGCAAAAGAGGCTGTAACACCAGGAACAGATGGAACAAAAGGTGAACCAACAACATTACCAGAAACAGCAGGAAAAAGCAGGAGCAACTGATATTACTGTTGATGTTCCTGTAACATACGACAATGGTAAGTTAACTGAAACAGTAAAAGTGCCAGTAACAGTATTACCAAAACCAGAAGCTGATGAAATTCTAGTTCCTAAAAATGGTGACAAAGAGAAAGCTAAAGAAAAAAGTGCTTGCTCAAGCTGAAAAAGCGATTTCTGATGGAACATTTACAGGTAAACTACCACAAGGTGCTAGAGTTGAGATTGATAAAACAGCTCCAGTAACAGTTCCTGACTTAACAGATGATACTGAAGTAGATGTAACTGTTAAATACACAGTTCCTGGACAAGATACACCATTAACTACAACAGTAAAAGTGCCAGTTACAGTAGTTGAGAGTGTACCTCAAATTGTTCCAGTAGATGAGAAAAATACACAACCAAATCCAGAGAAGAGCATCGATAAAACAGATTATCCAGAAGGATCTACATTTAGATATAAGACTCCAGATGGACAAACAACTCCAATCGATGTAACAACAACTGGAGATAAGAATGTGGTTGTTGAAGTACTTGACCCACAAGGGAACACAATTGTTGAAGTACCAGCAACTGTACGTGTAGTAGATAGTACACCACAATTTGTAGTAGCAGATCCAGCTAAGAAACAACCAGAAGCAAAAAGATAGTGTTACACCAGGAGAATATCCAGACGGTACAACATTTGAATACAAAAACACCAGTAGATACAACAACTGCAGGTGAAAAAGATGTAGTCGTTGTAGCTAAGCTAAATGGTCAACCAATTGCAGAAGTACCAGCAAAAAGTAGTGGTAGTTGATCCTAAGACACAATACGTAGTAGCAGATCCAAGCAAACCACAACCAGATGCATCTAAGAGCATTGATCCAGAACAATATCCAGATGGAACAACATTTGAGTACAAGACACCAGTAGATACAACAACTCCAGGAGAAAAAGATGTGGTTGTTGTTGCAAAAGATGGAGAAGATAAACTTGTAGAAGTACCAACAAAAGTGAAGGTCGTACAAGGAAATCCACAAATTGTTCCAGTGGATGAAGGTAAGAAACAACCATCTCCTGAAGATAGTATTGATTCGAATGATTACCCAGATGATGCAACATTTGAGTATAAAGAAGAAGTAGATACATCTAAACCAGGAGATAAGAAAGTTACTGTTGTTGTGAAACAAGGGGATAAGGTATTAGTTGAAGTGCCATCTACAGTACGTGTAGTGGAAAGTTATCCTAAATATGTACCAGTAGATCCAGCTAAGAAACAGCCAGATCCAAAAGAGAACATTAATCCAAATGATTTCCCAACTGGAACAACATTTGAATATAAAGATAACACTCCAGTAGATACAACAACACCAGGCGAAAAAGATGTAACAGTTGTAGCGAAGTTAAAATGGACAACCAATTACAGAAATTCCAGCGAAAAATTATTGTTGTAGAACCTAAGACACAGTATGTTCCAGTGAATGCTGAAAATGATAAGAAACCAAAACCACAAGATAGCATCACACCAGATGATTATCCAGAAGGATCAACATTTGAATACAAGACTCCAGAAGGACAAACAACTCCATATGATGGAACAACACCGGGTGAAAAAGATGTTACTGTAGTCGTGAAAGATCCAGATGGAGATACTATTGTAGAAGTACCAGCGAAAATTAAGGTTGTTCAAGGTAAAGAACAATTAACTCCAGTGAATGCCGAAGATAAGGATAAACCAAAAAAGCTGAAGATAGTATCACACCAAGTGACTATCCAGAAGGATCAATATTCGAATACAAAGTTCCAGAAGGACAAACAACTCCATATGATGGATCAACTCCAGGGGATAAACCAGTTACAGTAGTTGTAAAAGATAAAGATGGAAAAGTGTTAGTAGAAGTACCAGCAACTATTAAAGTTGTAGAATCAAAACCAACACCGATTGAAACACCAGTAACAAACACTCCTTTAACTCAAGATGATTATACAAAAGGAATGAAGATACCAGAAGGAGCAACTGTTAAGGTAGGAGATCTTCCAGATTTAACAACACCAGGTAAAAACTCCTGTAAAAGTAACGATTACATTACCAAATGGTAAATCTTATACTGTGGATGTTCCTGTAACAGTAACACCAGTGAAGGAAATCGAAACACCAGTAACGAAAGATAAATTGACTCCAGAAGATATCTTGAAACAAATCAAAGTACCAGAGGGAGCAACTACTAAGGTTGAAAAATATTCCAGATTTAACAACGCCAGGTAAGAAAGATCCAGTGAAAGTAACGATTACATTACCGAATGGAAAAGTAGTTACTGTAGAAGTTCCAGTGAATGTAACGCCAATTACACCAATTGAAACACCAGTAACGAAAGATAAATTGACTCCAGAAGATATCTTGAAACAAATCAAAGTACCAGAAGGGAGCAACTACTAAGGTTGAAAAATATTCCAGACTTAACAACACCAGGTAAGAAAGATCCAGTGAAAAGTAACGATTACATTACCAAATGGTAAAGTTGTGATTGTAGAAATCCCAGTAACTGTGACACCTATTGAAGGCATTGTTAAAAAAAGAGGGAGATCCAATTACTAATGAGGATGTTGAAAAACACATTCCAAAAAGGTGCAAAAGTTATCTCAATTGGGGATAAGCCAACAACGGATGTTCCAGGTGAAAGACCAAGTATTCCAGTAGTGATTGAATTGCCAAATGGAATTCGAGTAACGATGAATATTCCAGTAATCGTAACACCGAAAGTAACACCTGTAGTAGTTTCAGTAGGAACACCTGTTACTCCAGAAGATGTTAAGAATCATATCGACTTACCAAAAGGATGGAAAGTAACAAAAAGTAGGAGAGATTCCAACAACAACTACACCAGGAACAAAAACCTGTCGTTCCAGTAGAAATCGAATTACCAGATGGACGTAAAATAACTGTCGATGTACCAGTCATTGTAACACCAACTGGAAGACAAATTGTTGTGCCACAAGGAACACCAATTACACCAGATGATGTAAAAGGTCATATTGATTTACCAAAAGAACCAGGATGGGAAATTGTAGAAGTAGGAGAAATTCCAACAACAATTCCAGCTGGAGTAAAACCAAGCATTAAAGTGAAAATCAAAGTTCCAACTGGAGAAATTATTGAAGTTGATGTACCTGTAATCGTAACACCGAAAGTAACACCTATTGTAGTAGAAGTGGGAACACCTATTACAGAAGATGATGTTAAGAAGAAAGTCGATTTACCAGAAGGATGGGAAATTGTAGAAGTAGGAAAAATCCCAACAACGGAAACACCAGGAACAAAAACCAGTTGTTAAAGTGAAAGTGAAATTACCTGATGGTCGTATTATTACAGTGGATGTACCAGTTACGGTAACACCTAAATCACAAAATGGTGGAGGAGTCATTGCTCAAAATGGCGGTTCAACTGTGGAGATTGTAACGGAATATCTTGATGAAAATGGTAACCGAATTACTTCAGATAAAGAAGGAAAACACAATCCAATAGAGTTGGAAGGATATGAATTTAGTCATTCAACAACTGATGCTAAAGGAAATACCCTACATCACTATAAGAAAGTGACACCTAAAAGCTCCACAAGCAATAGAAGAAGTTCCAACTACAAAACAAGAACAACCTTCTACAACAGAAGTGAAGTCAACACCTGTAGCAAAAAACAAGAATTACCAAATACAGGTACAGCAGAACTAGAAGTCTTTACACCTGCAGTACTAGCAATCTTAACTGGATTAGGATTAGCATTACCAACGGTAGCAAAGAAAAAGACGAAGAATAAAAATAAACGAAATTTATTTTATTAAATGTTATACAACACAGAGTGACTCCAAAAAGTTAGACTTTTTGGGGTCACTTTACTTTTTAGTGACTTTCAGTCCGTCACGCTCCGTAGGGTGCGTGACAAATAAACTCACCCGCTATGCGGGTGCGCGTCGAAGGTTATACCAAAAAACTCCAATCGCGATACAATAAAAGGTGTTCAAGCCTATCATATAGCGAAAGGAGAAAAAAATATGGCTGAAAAAAAGCTAATAGTTTATCACATACAAAAATGGATGTGTAAATACCACATTGTTTTTTACACCTAAGTATAGACGGAAAGTTATCTATAATCAATATAGGAAAAGTTTAGGAGAAATATTTCGTCGATTGTGTAGTTATAAAGGGGTAGAAATTATAGAAGGACACCTTATGCCAGATCATGTTCATATGTTGGTAAGTATTCCACCAAGGATAAGTATTTCAAATTTTTATGGGATATTTAAAAAGGGAAAAAGCGCACTAATGATGTTTGATAAACACGCAAATTTAAAAATATAAATTTGGGAACCGTCATTTTTGGGCAGAGGGATATTATGTAAGCACAGTAGGTCTCAATGAAGCTACCATAAGAAAGTATATACAAGAACAAGAAAAAAACATGATATAGCAATTGATAAATTAAGTGTAAAAGAGTATGAGGATCCCTTTAGGGATGATGGTAAGTAATATAAACGCCTCTTTAAGAGGCAAGTGACGAGTCAAAAAGCAATAAGGCTTGAACAAGTGAAAGCCAGCGTCTTGAGGCGCTGGCTTGTAATCTGGGCTTATAGTCTCGGTTCAAACCACCCGTTAGACGGGTGGTCATGATTTTTGAGTGTTTTTTTCATTAAATCAATCCAAACTATAAACTTAAAAAGGTATCCGTCCTTTTATTTTCATGAAAATTATGGTAATATATAAACGCAGAATCTCTATAAAAGATAGGAGATTTATATGACGGAATATATACAGTTCGTACGATTGGTGCTGACTTTAGGGATGATTGTTATTGCCTATTGGTCAATTCAATGCATCAATCTAGAAAAAAATCATATTAAAAAAATCGAATTGAACAAGCAAGACTATTTATCTTATTAGTGGCTCTTCTGTTAGGAGTAGGAGCGGCTAATGCCATTTTCACGATATCAGATATGATGAATTCAATTGTTCAATTCATTACGAGAAAGTAACCTTGGAGGTTTGTAACATGGAAAAGATGATTGTACAAGGTGGTACACGTCTAAAAAGGAACAGTAAAAAGTAGAGGGAGCAAAAAAATGCTGTGCTTCCAATTTTAGCAGCAAGTATTTTAGCAGAGTACGGAGTAACACATTTAACAAATGTACCGAATTTATCTGATGTGCATACAATGTTAGCAGTATTAAATAGTTTAAATGTCACTAGTACATTTGATGAAGAGGAAAAAGGCAATTACTTTAAATGCCACAAAAAAATATTCAAACAACTGCAGCATTTGAATTTGTTAGTAAAATGCGTGCGTCAATCGTTGTAATGGGACCTCTTTTAGCAAGATTTGGTCATGCTCGTGTCGCAATGCCAGGAGGTTGTGCAATTGGGACTCGTCCGATTGATTTGCATTTAAAAGGTTTTGAAGCAATGGGTGCAACCATTACCCAAGCAGATGGCTATGTAGAAGCACATGCAGATCAATTAGTGGGTGCAAGAATTTACTTAGATTTCCCATCAGTGGGTGCAACTCAAAAACTTAATGATGGCAGCTACTCTAGCTAAAGGAACAACTTTATTAGAAAATGTAGCAAGAGAGCCTGAAATTGTTGATTTAGCCAATATTTTAAAATAAAATGGGTGCAAAAATTATCGGTGCTGGGACTGAAAAATATTCGTATCGAAGGAGTAGACCACTTAGAAGGAACGATTCACTCCATTATTCCTGATAGAATTGAAGCAGGAACATTTATGGTTGCTGCAGCAGTGACAGCAGGAGATGTTTTTGTAGAAGACGCGATTGCAGAACATAATCAACCATTAATTTCTAAATTATCTGAAATGGGTGTTCAATTTATTGAAGAAAAATGGCATTCGTGTCATTGGACCGGAAACATTAAAACCAACAGATGTAAAGACATTACCACATCCAGGTTTCCCAACAGATATGCAAGCTCAAATGACAGTAGTTCAGTTGTTAGCTTCAGGTGTAAGCACGATGACAGAAACAGTATTCGAAAAATCGTTTCAATCATTTAGAAGAATTACGCCGTATGAATGCTCAATTTATGATTGAAGGTAGAACCGCTGTGATGAATCAAGAGTCACAATTACAAGGGGCTCAAGTAAAAGCAACTGATTTACGTGCAGCTGCAGCTTTAATTATTGCTGGTATGGTGGCAAAAAGGTTATACACGTGTCACTGAGTTAAAAATACTTTAGATCGTGGATATTATCAATTCCATCATAAACTACGTGCATTAGGGGGCAAATATTGAACGTGTTCGCGAAGATGATGCAACACCGTTCACACAAGTAGAAATAGAAAAGATGTTAAATCGTTAAAAATAATTAGTCGGATAGTTCTTGGTAGAATGGTTCGGCTAATTTTCATTTTAATTGCCCGAGCTTTTTGCTTGACTTAAAATAGAAATCTCTGTTAAACTGTTCATGTTGTAATTGTGAAGCACCACAGCTACAACCGCTCGGATTAGAGTACAAAAGACCGGAATCGGCACTTTAAACTGGCGAGTCTTAGTCTAAAAATATAGGAGGTGCAATATGTACGCAATCGTAAAAACTGGTGGTAAACAAGTTAAAGTTGAAGTTGGTCAAGCAATCTACGTTGAAAAAAATTAAACGCAGAAGCTGGCGACAAAGTAACTTTCGAAGAAGTAGTATTTGTAGGTGGAGAAAACGTTAAAGTTGGTGCTCCATTCGTAGCAGGTGCAACTGTTGAAGGAACTGTTGAAAAACAAGGCCGTCAAAAAGAAAGTTGTAACTTTCAAATACAAACGTCGTAAAGACTCTCACCGTAAACAAGGTCACCGTCAACCTTATACAAAAGTTGTGATTAACGCAATCAACGCTTAATTTTGACGATGATTCGAGTAACGTTTCATAAAAAGACCACGAGTTAGTTTCTTTTGAAATGACAGGTCATGCTGGATTTGGCGTGTATGGGGAAGATATTATATGTGCAGGCGTTTCTGCATTAGCAATTACGACTGTCAATAGTATCGAGAAACTAGCAGGCTATCAACCAATTGTTGACGTTGATGAAGTCGAAGGTGGGTATTTATATTTAGAAATTGTACGAGATGTAACGAAAGTTCAAGCTCAAACAACACAAATTTTATTAAATAGTCTATTACTAGGGTTAGAAGGAATTCAAGAAGAATATCCTAACTATCTAACCGTTCAAGTTGATTAACCTATCAAGGAGGTGCACTCTCATGTTAAAAAGTGAATTTACAATTATTCGCCCACAAAAAGGGGGCGGTTCTACATCAAACGGACGTGACTCACAATCAAAAACGTTTAGGTGCTAAACGTGCTGATGGACAATTTGTTACAGGTGGTTCAATTTTTATTCCGCCAACGTGGAACTAAAATCCATCCAGGTCACAATGTAGGAATCGGTGGAGATGACACATTATTCGCTAAAGTTGATGGCGTAGTACGTTTCGAACGTAAAAGGCCGTGACAAAAACAAGTATCTGTTTACCCAGTAGCAGCTGCTGAATAATATGGAATTTGCGGAGGCAGGACTTTGTCCTGTCTCTTATTTTTTATCTGAAAGGAGGAGTTTGATGGAACAGGAAAATAAAGAAATTCGTAGTTTTGAAAAATTATGGGAGGCTGTTCAAGTTCTTCAAAAAGAAATTGAGTATTCGTATGTTGAGGCTTTAGGAGAAACTTTGCAAAATATTGCTTTAGGAAATCAAGCTCAACAAGTAGAAGGACAACCAGATGCAGCAACCATTGAAGCATTAAACACAGCTTATCAAGAACTAGCGCTAGAAAGCTTTACAAAAAGAACAAATTCGTCGCATGATTCAATATACGTTCTTGAAAGCTGCTAAAGAAGATGGTTTACAAACGAATCACCAAATGACACCAGATTCAATTGGTTTATTAGTAGCCTTTATGGTGGAACGGTTGACAGAAAATAAAGAAACACTAGCACTTGCTGATTTTGCTTGTGGAAGTGGGAATTTATTAAGCACCGTTCAACTCTTTTTTGCATGAAAGTGGGAAAACAATTCAAACGACCGCAATTGATAATGATGAAGTATTAGTGCATTTAGCGTTGCAAGCTTTTTGCGTTAGAAAGTTTAGATGTACGAGTAATGTTGCAAGATGGATTAAGTGATTTATTAGTCGATCCAATTGATATTGCATTATCCGACTTGCCAGTGGGCTATTATCCTGTCGATGGACGTGCCAAAGACTTTAAGACTCACGCAAAAGAGGGACATTCTTATGCACATCATTTATTGATTGAACAACATTTGAATTATTTAAAAACCAGGCGGTTTTGGATTGATGATTGTCCCTACAAATTTATTTGAAACAGAAGAAAGTGTGTCATTATTAGAACATTTACAAAAGGAATCCTTTTGTTCAAGCCATGCTCGCTTTCCCTAAAACTTTATTCAAAAACCAACAATATAGTAAGTCACTACTTATTTTCCAGAAAAAAAGGAAAAGGTGCGAAACAAGCCCGTCAAGTATTGTTAGGGTGACATCCCTGGATATGAAAAAATATCGATAAGTTCAGACAATTTACACAAACATTTGAAAAATGGGCGAAAAGAACTTTCGTAATAAGTAAAAGTTTATCAAGCAAAAACAGGAGAGGAGTTACTAATATGACAGTAGTATCGTTGGAAAATAATGTTAAATGTTATAGTTCAGAATTAAAAAAATGCATTATTAAAAAGCTTCTAATTATAAATTAAATGAGCAGATTGCTTACAGTGTTGCAGAAGTTTATGCTCGTAATCTAGATTATTCTGATCCAGAGTTGATGCATGTCGGAGTAACTTCTGTTGCGAATAATCTACTCATTAGAATTAAAAAGAGAATATTTTAAAGCTTAATAAAAAAATACACAAAAAGTAGTACTGTATCCCCAAAACTAGATTTTCTCAATCTAGCTTTGGGGGTGTTTTATTTGATATTATTCTAAAAAAATAACTTCTAGAAAAAGAAAGTAGAAGCAAGGATTTGTTATTTCAATCTGTACTTAGTTATGCTAAAATAAATGAGGTACGAGAAATGCTGAATGATGGAACTTTTAAAAAGGAAAATTGTACAGTATTTTTTTCACAAAAAGAAGAACATTATCACACAAAGGAGACAGATTATGTCAAAAATCAATCGCGATTAATGCCGGAAGTTCAAGTTTGAAATTCAATTATTTAACATGCCTCAAGAAGAAGTTGTGGCAAAAAGGATTAGTAGAACGTATTGGATTAGAAAATTCAATCTTCTCAATCAGCTACGGGGACGATCAAAAAATATGAAGTGGTAGAAGATATTCCTAACCACGAAGTAGCTGTAGAAAAAATTATTAGAGCAATTAGTAGCATTAAACATTATTGCTTCATTTGATGAAATTACTGGTGTTGGACACCGTGTAGTTGCTGGGGAGAAATCTTCAAAGATTCAGCTTTTAGTAGATGATACAGTAATCCAACAAGTAGAAGAGTTAGCAGAATTTGCTCCATTACACAATAAAGCAGAAGCTATCGGAATGCGTGCATTCAAACATATCTTACCAGATATTACAAGTGTTGCTGTATTCGATACTTCATTCCACACAACAATGCCTAAAAAAAGCATACTTATATAGTGTGCCATTAGAATACTACAAACAATTCAAAGCACGTAAATACGGAGCACACGGAACTAGCCACCGTTATGTTTCACATCGTGCAGCTGAATTATTAGGTAAACCAATTGAAGAATTAAAAATCATTACATGTCACTTAGGAAATGGTGCTTCTATTACAGCCGTTGATGGTGGTAAATCAGTAGATACATCTATGGGATTCACTCCATTAGCAGGGGGTTACAATGGGTACTCGTTCAGGAGACATCGATGCTTCATTAGTAGCATTCTTAATGAACAAATTAAACATTACAGATATTAACGAAAATGGTTGACATTTTTAAACAAAAAAATCTGGTTTATTAGGATTATCAGGTTTATCAAGCGATATGCGTGATATTGACAATGCTTCAGCAACAAATGAAGATGCTAAAGTAGCAATGGAAATCTTTGTGGATCGTGTTCAAAAATACATCGGTCAATATATTGCCGTAATGAATGGTGTAGATGCAATTGTATTTACAGCAGGTATCGGTGAAAACTCTATTAAAAATCCGTGATTTAATTATTAGCGGAATTACATGGTTCGGATGTGACATTGACAAAGAACGTAACAATACTCGTTCAGAAGCAATCATTTCATCAGACAATGCGAAAGTAACAGTATTAAACATTCCAACAAATGAAGAAGTAGAAATCGCAAGAGACATCGAACGCTTACGTAAAAAAATAAGATGTGAGAGCAAAGCTCGAACTCAATTACGATAAGATATGAGAAAGAGAAAAAGAGGCTTAACAGCAACGTTAAGCCTCTTTTTGTGCATTCTTATCTTAACAAGCTTCAAAATGCTTCAAGACTTCCTCACATGTTTTTCATCTAATTCATCAGGAGACACTTTATCAATATATTCTAAAATAATCGGAATGAAAAATGACAAAATTCAGTGATAGAGAGTTCTTCCTTAGTAGAAGAATGATGAGTAGGATAATTTTTATAAAAATGGATTTTGAAGTCATTGTTACTTTTTAATTAGTTGGTCAAAAATCTGTGTATGCATCATAGCAGTTGAATATTTATAAGGTAAAAATAATTTCTAATGATTGGTCGAAGTATAAGTGTAGCGTATCTCTCACTTTTTGTTTATCAATATAGTGATGATAGCCACACCAGTGATGATGAGGAGTAGAAGTATAAATCGGAAAGTATAGGAAATTATCAAAACAATAGGGAATTTTTCGAATAGTAGAAAGTTTTTGTAATTTCTTTAGAAAGAGTGTAAGAAATAGAAATATTATTTTGTAATAAGTTGAATAATTGAGAGGTGGTTTTACGAGTGAGGTACCACTGCCCAGAACAGGTGACAATGATACTATTGCAGTCGGTACGAGAATCATCACTAACATCATAAAAGCAAAAACGATATCTCGTGTCATTTCAGGAACTTGATGTTGAATACAAGTTTCGAAAATATTAGCATCACAACTACGATTGAAATCTATGACTTTTGTTTAACATAATAAAACCTCCTGTAAACGCTTTTTTTATTTTTATTATACATCAAGAACGATAAAAATGAATTTAAAAAGTGAAAAAGTCACAAAAAAATAAGAAAAAATATAAAAATAACAAGGAATTAAGTCGAAAAATGACGTTTTAACATTGAAATCTTCAAAGACGGATTTTGTCATTCTACACTATTTATTATACAGTTTAAGCAACAAGATCTTGTAGAAAAATCGCAAAGGAGAGAGGAGTATGGATTATTGGGATATGCCAGTAGATTGGAGTGAAGAATATCTTCAAACATTTGAACCAGTCTTACATTCTGTGTTACGAGGGCTACCATGTCTCAACTACTAACTCAAAAATACCAAGACTTACTACAACTAGGGAAGAATACTAATATTAGAAACTTTTCAAAAATTAGAGGAAATCCTTTAGAAGAGCAACGGTATATTTACGCAGCTTATATTAAACGAGGGCTTTACATGGATTTGCTTACGAGAATTTTTCAAAAAGAAAAATCAGCAAAAGATGCGGGAATGTAGTGATGAAAGCTTGGAATTTATGTTAGGAAGTAACAATGATATTCAAGGACAGTTAGAGGCTAGTGAAGAACTAGGAAAAACTGTACGAATTACTAACTCTGAGACAGAAGAAAACATTGGAGTTGTTCTTAAAACAATCAGATTCTATTAAGGAATTAGCTGAGCTAGAAGGACGTTGCAAGAGTAAATATTACCGTGATCGACAAGCTATACAGAAGAAATATGAACAATGGATTCAAGGAGGAGAGTCAAATGGTGGAAAAATCAATGAAACATTAATGGAAAAATAGTGGACGTTTAGTAGGAGTGGAGTTTGTAGTCATCCATAATGATGCGGGATATATGACACCAATAGAATATATTGAGTGGTTAAGATATCGTGAAAAAAATCTCTAGGAATTGCACATTATTATTGTAATCGTGATACGATTGTCAGAGTGGTAGATACGTATAATATAGCCTATCATACCGGAGATTGGTGGAGTAATATTCGCTCGATTGGATATGAAGTTTGCGAAAGTATGAAAGTTACAGATGAAGAATTTTTAGAAAAATGAAGACATTACTCTGATGCAAGCAACGGAAGATTTACTCTATTATAGATTACCGATTACGACGGATACCGTAAGGCTTCATCATGAGTTTGTGCCGACTTCATGCCCTCACAGAAGTTTAGCCTTACATGGAGGAACAACCGAAAGTGTCAAAGAATATTTTGTAACTCGAATGAATGAGTTGGCAGAACTAGGAAGTACAGTAGAAGAAATGTTGGATGCAATAGGAAATGTGATAGAAGAAAATGATGATATGCCCAATAATGAAGAAATCACTCCTGAGGAAGAAAAAGCCATCGACTGAGAAAACTAATGAAGACGTCGTAGATGAAGTAATTCTTGGATTATGGGGGGATGGAGCAGAACGAAAACAACGCTTTAGAAGAAGAGGGTTATGACTATGATGCCGTTCAAGAAATGGTTAATAAAAAAATTAAGTGAATAGGGTAAAATTTAGGCATCATTTTTCTTTTTTTATAGTGTAGGAAGTCATGACACTACAAAAATAAATAGGGAGGAAAAAGAAAAATGGCAAAAAGTATTTCAAAAATCAACATTAGAAGTGTTTCATATGGATGAGGAAAAAGGAAAGGCAAAACGAATCAAAAGTTTACCAAAATCTAATTGAAACAGCAGACGAAGAAGCAGTCAAAAGAAATTGAGATGCTTTGAAAACATTGATGAAAGAGACAGTTAGCTATGTAACGGTTGTATCTCATTATCGTCATACAATTGGATAATTAAGAAAAGGTGAAAAAATATGACAACAACAAAAAGAATTAAAAACTAGTTTTTAAAAATGCAGATGGAAAACATAAAAATTTTAGTGATTGCTAAGCCAGCGGAAAAATTTAGATGAAGCTACCATCAAAGGTGCAATGCAGAAAATTGTTAATACACATGCTTTTGAAAAAAGCAGGGAAGAAAGAGTTTGAAGGAGTCGTATCTGCAGCGTATGTAGATCGTACCGTCACAAAAAGTATTCAAAACAGAGCAATAGGGTTGAAATAGATGAAAGTAAAAAGTCGAGAGGGAAACTCTTCGACTTTTTGTGTTGTAGAGGAAGTAGATGATGTCAGAAAACGTTTTCTAGATATTTAATATA